>ENA-ORMN01000441-ORMN01000441.1-human-gut-metagenome-genome-assembly--contig:-NODE-441-length-50906-cov-11.608661_pt1 | contig 50906 bp, 65 predicted proteins | sample MGYA00242102_ERZ508993 | MGnify/ENA primary metagenome ERZ508993 (study PRJEB26280, sample SAMEA2338770) | human gut metagenome | biome: human gut; feature: human-associated habitat; material: faeces...
ATTCTCCGACAACGGTATAATGATTCGACTCCGCATATTCATAGCACACCTTGAGCTGTCCCTCAATGGACTGCTCCGTCTGGCTGTGGCTGGAAAAGCGGGCGTATATTACAACATTCATCTGTGAGCCTCCAATTCTTTCTATACATAATTATAATCCTCCTTTATTTGCTGTCGAATGTGCGAAAACTCAGACGCCCGATGCAGTTGCATCAGGTGTCCGTTCATCATATTCAGGGTGTTTGGTAAGCCATTTTTCAAAGTAAGCTTTGCCCTCGTCACTATCATAGAACTTCCTAATCTCTGGCGCTAATGCCTTTGCAAAAGAAGTGAGCAGTTCTTCGGGTAACTCTACCTTGGTATAATCAATCCTTGTATATTTCTTCATAGGCTCACCTCATCGTTCTCGGTCACGCTGTCGAATCAGATAGCGGCGGTAATGCTCGCAAGCTTTCATAACAAAGTCTTCTGCCTGCTTTGTATTGGCGTTAGGGACATATTTGCGAATGCGCTCCTTCGGCACCTTGAACATTTCACGCTGATTTGCTTTTTCCTCGCTCATAACGGTGGCAATAACTTCGAGTGTCAAGCCTTCCTCCCCACTCATCTTCTTAAAACGGCAAGCCTGAGAGAGCGACGGAGTGCAATCATTCAGCTCCATCTGTTCCAAAAGGTCGTACTGTTCTTGCTCGTTAAGATACGAAAGCTCAACGGCGGGAGTAAAAGCGATACGCCCGTCATCCACATATTACAGGATTTCGGGAATAAGGTTGGTAAGACGGATATAGCGTTTAATAGTATCTTTGCTTGTACCCGCATCCTCTGCAATTTGTTCGGTTGCTAACTTCGGTGCAACTTGCACCGAAGTTAAATCTGTACGATATCCTTTGTGTGCCAATGCCTCCGCTTTCATCTTGTAAGCAAAGGCTTTTTCAGAGGGCAGAATGTGCTCTCGGTGTAGGTTGCTGTCTACAAGCACGATTGCCGCCGCATCACGGTCAAGGGAAACAATTAAGGCAGGGACTTCTGTGATCCCTGCCTTAACTGCGGCGTGTAAGCGGCGGTGTCAGCTTATCACCTCATATTCATCTGTGTTTTCAATCGGTCGAACAATCAGCGGCGAAAGAATTCCTTGCGTCTGTACGCTTTCGATCAAGGTATTCATTTCCTCATCGTCCTTGACCTTGAATGGGTGTCCGGCAAAGGGGTGCAATTTTTCTGCCGGAATTGCCACCGGCTTTTTCATCGTATTTTTCATTTTATCTCCCTCTTTCTTTGTATCTTGCACGGGCTTTTTTCTCCAGCTCGTGTTCTTGCTTTAATAATTCATACAAATGCGGAAACTTCTCCAAAATTTTCTCCGCACGGCGAAGCTTTTCTCGAACAGGCTTCATTTGTTTGCTGATCGCTTTTCGGCTCTCTTTGTTTTGGCTTTCATCCTCCGGCGATTTTGGACGGCGGATACGATTGCTGATGTCGCTGCGCTCACGTTCCAGTGTCAAAAGCTCAGACCGAGATTGCTCAATATTTATCTGTAGGTCGGAAACTGTATGAATATCCTGCTCCTGCAAAAAGTGATAGTCGGCAATCAGTTTTTTCAAATCCTTTTCCGCCGCCCTTAAATCAGGTGACAGCAGCATTACATTTGTAAGCTCGGCGGCAATTTGAATTACTGTTATGATGATATAGAATATCATATTTACTAAAACTGTTGCCGCATCGTGGCTGTGGTCGATAGAGAATTCAAGCTTTCGCAGTTCATCTTCCAACGGAAACTTTTTAGGTCTGTACGGTGGGCGGTACTCCAAGGTGAACAGGCGGTATCTGTTCTCGGCGTTTTTATCCAACTGTGCTTGTACGATTTCTTTTGTAAAACCAATATTTGCAAGCCGAACAGAGCGTTCCCAATGCTTTGCTTTCACGGAAAAACGTACGTGGTCAAGCGTATATCCGAGCGCATATAACTGGCTATCAAATTCTCTCGGAGAGGTAGCAAAAGACAGGCAATATTCCACATCCTCACGGAGATAGTCCCGATGTGTTTTCTTGCCGGACTTGTGCCGCCAATAGTCTTTTTTATTACCGCCGTAAAAATTGCTGTTTTCAAGAACAGATAAACCGTGTTCCCGGCATATCTCATCCGATACACGGCGAAGTTCCTTGTGGTCGCCGATTTTGTTTTGAAATTTTGTACCGTCCTTAAATGAAACGGGATTCACAACAAAATGACAATGCAGATTATCTGTATTCAAATGAACGGTCACCAACACTTGATATTTATCGCCCCACATCTTTCGGGCGGTAGCTTTTCCGATTTCAAAGGCTTGCTCCGATGTGACTTCGCCTTCACGGAAACTCTGAATTCCGTGATACCCGACAACCTTACCACGAATCCCGAACCGTCGCTGCACGGCAATCATTTCGGCATAGGCGTTTTGCTTTGAGCAGTTAATGCCGCCAACATACATTTTACGGTCGGTCTTATTATCGTTCTCGGCGTAAGAAAGCGCCGCATACAAATCATCGTCAAGATATTCTCTTGCGGTGGTCTTGTCGGGATTGTCGGCATAGTCAAGCGTTGCTTTCAAATTCTTGTAAATAGGCCAGAAGCCTGTAACAGCCACAATACATCACCCCTTTCCTGGCAGCAGAAAAGTTGCTGTAATTGCTTTCAGTACATCACCGATTTCCTTGTCCAATTCCGGTGAACTCGCTTTATCTGCAAGTTCACCGAACTTTTCAAAACAAAGAAAAAGAGTGTCGGGTGGAATGCTTCTCGGCTCGTACCCCAACGCTCTTTGCTTTACATATTCAGTTGTACTCAGCCCGCACGTTCGGGCTTTTGACTGTATTTTCTCTTTTTCTTTTGCCGTGACACGCACGGCGATTCGTATATCTTTCATATACATTATTCCTTCTTTCGTTCTTTTTCCAAGGGGCTTGGGGGACGGAGTCCCTCAAAGAGTAAATCAGCCTCTTGGGGCGGATTTTGATTGGGAGTTTGGCACACAAAGTCCCTGCTTGTTACGGTGTAAGACACACACCATATGTGGTATTCGTCTGTTTTTCTGTGGCTTGCACCGTGAGGGAGCGACCTCATACAATTATTGTTTGTGCAAATCTTTCGATTGGTTCTGCTATTGGTTGATATTGGCATCACTTTTATTGTGATTACCGTCAGTTTTGAAAACTAGTGGAGTCATTGGTTTTAGTGGGGGCAATTCCTTTGGGTATTGCCATCACAGTACCGTCAAAAGCAGGAAGCAGTGACATCTTAGAAGCTGTCAAGAAAATCGAGTACCGCTTCTTCGCTGTCGTCGTTTTTTCCCTTTTCGGAAGGTGTTTGTGCAACGGGCTGTTGCACAAGTTGTAATAAGCCGCTAAGAGGGTTTGTTTTTGCCGTTTCCTCTCGGATGGTGGATATAACCCTTTCGAGGAAAGCTTCTTCGGTTGCAGTTCTTTCTGACAGCTCCATATATCCGCAGATAGCAGAAATGACCGCCTTGCTGTATGAAACCTCTGCACCTTGCAGATATTCATAAGCCTTGCGGTCATTTTCTTTACTCAGATTAAAGCGTACTTTTACATTCTTAATGCTCATACCGCACCACCGTTTCTGTTAAGGGAAACGAGTGCCATATACTCATATCCCTTTGCGGTGGCACAAATATCCTCGTTGATGATAACTCGGCTTGCATCGTAATCGGCAAAGTTACGGATAAGGCAACCACCGCCGCCGATCACATATAGTTTCATCAGTTTGGGATCGTATTCGTGTTCACGCAGACGGTGGAAGATACCGGCGGTGTATTCTTTTGCGGTTTTGATAACCGTTTCAAGATACTGCCCGTCAATATCTGCTGTGCCTTTCTTGAGAATTTCTGTGATTATCGCATCATCGATGATTGTATGATAGTGCTTCATCATCTGCTCACGGATAAGCAGAGCGCATTGATGGGTGCCGTACTTCTCGGTAAACATACGCTGGGCATCAGGTTTCTTGTTTACAATCCGAAGCAGGTTCATTGTACCGTTGCCAATATCGCAGAGCATATTGACACCCTTAAAATCACCAAGGTTTTCGGCAACAGCAGCGAACCCCTGCGGATAGATTTCTGCACCGACAATTTTAATGCGGTAATCGGTGTTACGGAAAGAAAATTCAACATCGCTGTGTTGAAGCAGATATTTCTTAAACTCAGCCTTTTGCTCACGTACCCAAGTTAAGGGTAGTCCTGCGGCGATAAATACAGAAGCCTCGGTGAGGCGTTCTCTCCGTAACTCCCGTGCGATAGCGGCAAGGGTGAGTACATAATAGTCCTCGTCAGTAAACTTGTCTGCCGTAAATTCCTTATGACCGACGCCGATGGAATAATATTTGCCGTTCCATTGGAGCAGGTCGCTGACAAAGGTGGGTTCGGTATCGCTTTTCATTACTCCGGTGGGAAAGCAGCAGTTCGCCGTTTTCATATTCCCGTAGCCGTGGTCGATACCGATAACGTACATTTCATTAAATTTTCTCATAATTTCATTTCTCCTTTTCTTACTTCAATTTGTTGTGCTTTTTGATTTGTTCGTACAGCTCTTTATCGGCGAGTAATACTGCTTTTTTGAAGTAGTTGCAGTAAATCCCGTAGATAGAGATAAGCTGCACGCAGCAGTGTGCTTCGCCGTCGTCAAGCAGAATGCAGTTGCCGTCCTTATCACAGTTGGCGCACAGCGAATTAACAAGACGGTGAACCTTTTCCGCCTGCTTGGTTGTAATCTTCATCATAGACCTTTCCTCCTTTCGTTTTCGGGCAACAAAAAAGCCGCCGGTTTCCCGACGGCAATGCCCGTGTATTTTGTGAGGTTTTCGCTCCCTCACTTATATTAATGCATTAAAATTTCGGTTGCTGAAATAATGAGATAACAGATATAAAATCAAAAGCGTAACAAGTATAAACCCTTGTAAATACTGCGTTTTTATGATATAATGATAAAAAAGATAAAATTTGATAACAAAAATCTTTACAAAAACTTTTGAAAAATATTTTTTCGTCCTGTCAGACTAAAGGAAGTTTTATGGGACACTTCTTTTGATAGAATTAGTACGGGGGTACAGCGGAATATGGATAAAATCAGCTTTTTCAGCGCCGATTATCGTGACGGCAGAGTGCATATCGGCGGCAAGAGCTATCCTGCGGGGACTTTTGCGGCGCACCTGCTGAATCAGTATTACGAAAATGACACCGCCGCCCGTATTGGCGTTTTCACAACGGATAATTGGCAGCTTGAAAAGATGTTGCGGCTTGGGTATTTGAAAGTCAGCGACTATGTGAACGCCGGAGAAAGAATGGTAAATATCTTTACTGCACTTCCGTGGCTGAAGCCATTTGATATGCTCGGCACAGATGATGAACATAACAGAATAGCAACGTTGTTTTCTGAAGAAAACGGACATATCATAAGCGAATATTTTTCCCGTCGTGCAAAGATCGGTCAAATGGATGTGGGGCAAATAGTGTTTCCCAACTTACCGAAAGAATATGAAAAAGACTTCTTTGACCGTACTGAAGCTCTGCTTGGCGAAGTCAATGCTACACTCAGTTTCTACGATACTTTGAGTGCCGACATTCGCAATTCTTTTGAAAAGCTTAGAGTTTTCGTGAGCCATGTAAATGAAGCTGACCGATTTGACGAGGAACATTTGCTCCCCATAGCATTAGAAGTATTCGGCTCTGTGCCGTTTCCCGTGACAACGGAATATGTACCGATCAAGAAAGCCAGCCGCAGTAAAACGGCTACTCTTGCACGCAGGCTTTATTTCGACAGCTATTACAGCTTTGTGATGACCGACTTCTTTGAAGGCTTACATTACGGTCATTATCCAAGGAGGTGCGATATCTGCAAAAAATATTTCCTTATGACCTCTGCGGCAAGGCAAAAGTATTGTACAGGTTATGCGCCGTTTAAGCTCAAGGGCAAAGCCATTACCTGCCGGAAATACGCCGCAAGAATCAACCGTAAAGAATTAGCGGCGGGCAATCCTGTTATCCGCATCTATAAAAACCGCTGCTCTGTGCTCCGAATGGAAAGAAAACGAGGTACTGTCACAGAAGAATTTGCCTCCACAGCGCTTGATCTTGCAAAAGAGCGTATGCAGCGTGCAAAAGAGGATGCCGAATATGCCAACAGTCAGTATGAGTCGGATATGAGCCGTGAAAAGCTCTACGCCGAAGTCGATAAGCAGTTAAAATAACGGTAAGTATCACAGAACGGAGGTGAGTGCCGTGACAGAAATTTATATAGATAAAGCAGATTTAAATATGTATCAATTGAAGACGGCACCGCCGAAATGGGATTTGCAGGAATATATTGTAACCTATCTGAAAGAGAAAGATAACCGCTATCTTGCTTGGTTTCTGCACTATTATGAAAAAACGCTTAACAACAATGTGCAGGAATATATGCGAAAGCTCTTTATGCCGGAGCATTTTGCGGATATGAAACAGGCATATATTGCAGGACTGCTCAAAGCATTAAAAAACTACGATATTAAGCAAGGCGCGTCGTTTACCTCGTTCAAGGAACGGTATGTGGAACGGGAGATACTGGACTATGTGCGCTCTATGCGTACAGGCTTCACAGCACAAAGCATCGCAGAATATGCCAAGTTCCGTAAAGCAATGGCGATATGGTACAAATACGAGCGTGATTATTCAGATGAAACACTGATAAAGGTTGCAGGCGAGCTTGAGGAAACCGTTGAAAACACTAAAAAAATATTACTCGGCGGTCTGCTCAATGAAAACCGGGTGGATTTGTATCGGCAATACACAGACGATGACGGTGAAGAATGCACAGAGGAGGCACATTCCGACGGTACCTCTGACACTTATACGCTGTTTATGAAAAATGAGCTGTATACCCGACTGTGGGAAGCATACGAAAAACTGGAGTATACCGAACGAAAAATGTTATCTCAAAGACTCGGTTTTTGCTTTGAATGCCATAGTCTGTTTTATATGGATCATAACGATTTGGACGAATACGGCGAGCCGAAAAAGAAGCCAATCAAGAAGATGATGTATACGGATATTGCTACCGACCACGAATACAGCTCAGCAAATACGGCTCATAACAAGTGTGAAAAGGCGCTGGAGAAATTAAGAAAAGCAATAAAAGATTTAATATAAATTAGCAAAAAGCGGCGGCAGGAAGATTCTATTCTTTCTGTCGCCGCTTTCCATTTTGGTAGGTATGTTCCGCTAATTTAGGCTTTATTTTTTCTTAACAGTAATCAATGAGGTCTTTTTCCCGTTTTTATTTCTCCTGTGCTAATCTATAATTGTCATAGATAGTTCGAAGCAGTGCTTAAATGCACTATTTCGCCCCCCAAATCTTTGATTTGGGAGCAAATTTTCAAAGAAAATTTGACTATGCCAATTGCAATGAATATCGAGTGAATTCATTATAAGCGTAAGGAGGGATTAAATATGTCAGCCATATTTAAAGCTATACACGAATTTGATAAGCGCATTGAAGTACGAGCGGAGCATTTCGCATTCAAGCATCCGTATCTGTCCTTTTTTGTGGTATTTATCGGTATGCCGATTTGTGTTCTCGCTGCCGTGTTTTTCTTCACCGTAATTATTACGGTTCCGATTGCTTTGATTTTCGGATGGCTGTAAGCGTCTTAATATAGTTTTAATGTGCTGTATATTCTGCTAATCCCGATTTAATCTTTTTGCTGTTAAAATATCAAACAAGGAGGTAAGACTATGAATATTATAATCGGATTTATCGGTCTTTGTGCTGCGGCACTGCTAATCTACTATGTTTACATACTGATGAAAGGGGATGAGCAAAAATGAGTGCGGTAATACAATACATACTCTATCTTGCCGTTCTTATTGTTTTGGCGATTCCGCTCGGCGCTTATATCAAGAAAGTAATGAACGGAGAGAAAACCTTTCTTTCCAAAATTCTAACGCCCTGTGAAAACGCTGTGTATAAGGTTATGCGCATCAAAAAAGACGAGCAAATGAACTGGAAAAAATATGCCGTTTCCGTTCTGATTTTTTCAGGCATCGGACTTATTTTTCTGTTTTTGCTTCAGATTTTGCAGGGAGTTCTTCCCGGAAATCCGCAGGGGATTTCGGGTGTAAAATGGGATTTGTCCTTTAATACCGCAGCCAGTTTCGTAACCAATACAAACTGGCAGGCATACAGCGGCGAGTCCACATTAAGCTATCTGACCCAAGCGCTCGGACTTACCGTGCAGAACTTTGTTTCCGCAGCCACGGGTATTGCCGTGCTGTTTGCCCTGATACGGGGATTTATAAAAGTAAAAGCCGATGGATTAGGCAGCTTTTGGGTTGATATAACAAGAATCGTCATTCATATTTTGATTCCGCTGAATCTTGTCATCTCTCTTTGCCTTGTGGGCGGCGGCGTGATTCAGAACCTGAAAGGCGCTGAAACCGTATCGCTCGTTGAACCGATTGCGGTAAGCGCAGACGGCGAAATTCTTGAAAACGCCGAAATTGACCTTGATACAAATACCGTAACAGTTGACGGCAAAAAAATAGAAGACGCCGAAATTGTTACCGAACAGTTTGTACCTATGGGTCCTGCGGCAAGCCAGGTCGCCATTAAGCAAACGGGTACAAACGGCGGCGGTTATATGGGCGTTAACTCCGCTCATCCGCTCGAAAACCCGAACGCTTTTACAAATTTGATTGAAATGCTTTCAATTTTGCTTATTCCTGCGGCGCTGTGCTTTACCTTTGGCAAGGCGGTAAAGAATAAAAAACAGGGCGTTGCAATCTTTATGGCGATGTTTATATGCCTTGCGCTGGCGCTGGGCACGATTGCCGTCAGCGAACAGGTTGCGACGCCGCAACTTGCACAGGATGGTGTCAACGTCTCAATGACCGACCAGGCGGGCGGCAATATGGAAGGTAAGGAAACCCGATTCGGTATTGCAACATCCTCTACTTGGGCAGCATTTACAACGGCGGCTTCCAACGGCTCTGTAAACTCCATGCACGACAGTTACACACCGCTCGGCGGTATGGTGACAATGCTCCTGATGCAGCTTGGCGAGGTTATCTTCGGCGGCGTTGGCTGCGGTCTTTACGGTATGCTTGCCTTTGCCATTCTGACGGTATTTATAGCCGGACTTATGGTCGGCAGAACGCCGGAGTTTTTAGGCAAAAAGATTGAACCTTATGAAATGAAATGGTCTGTGCTTGTTTGCCTTGCCACACCGATTGCCATTCTTATCGGAAGCGGTATTGCGGCTGTCGTTCCGAGCGTGGCTGACAGTCTCAACAACGGCGGAGCGCACGGCTTTTCCGAAATTCTATACGCATATTCTTCCTGCGGCGGCAATAACGGCTCTGCCTTTGCCGGATTTAATGCAAATACCGTATTTTTGAATGTTTCGCTCGGACTTGTCATGCTGTTTGCCCGTTTCCTGCCTATCATCGGAACGCTGGCGATTGCGGGAAGTCTTGCAGGGAAAAAGAAGATTGCAACAAGCGCGGGTACACTTTCCACCACAAATGGTATGTTTGTATTTTTACTGATTCTCATTGTACTTATTATAGGCGCACTTAGCTTCTTCCCTGCGTTGGCGTTAGGACCGCTCGCTGAATTTTTCAGTAATGTTATTTAAGGAGGCACTGTTATGGCATCAAATAATAAAAGTGCTTTTGCCGATAAAAAGATGCTCGGCAGAGCCATAAAAGATTCATTTGTAAAACTAAATCCCAAAACACAGGTGCAAAACCCCGTTATGCTTTTGGTATATATTTCGGCGATCCTCACAAGCGGACTGTGGATTGTATCCCTATTCGGACTAAAGGACGCTTCAAGCGGATATACCTTGGCAATCGCAGTTATTCTGTGGTTTACCTGTATTTTTGCCAATTTTGCCGAAGCGATTGCCGAGGGCAGAGGCAAGGCGCAGGCGGACGCTCTGAGAGCTTCAAAAAAAGATGTGGAGGCACACAAGATACCCTCTGCCGATAAGAAAGAACAGATAACCGCTGTTTCTTCCGCGTTGCTTAAAAAAGGCGACATTGTCATTGTGAAAGCAGGAGAGCAAATTCCGGGCGACGGTGAGGTTATTGAGGGAGCCGCTTCCGTAGACGAAAGCGCTATCACAGGCGAATCCGCACCCGTTATCCGTGAGGCAGGCGGCGACAGAAGCGCAGTAACTGGCGGTACTACCGTACTTTCCGATTGGATCGTTGTGCGGATAACAAGCGAAGCGGGCGAAAGCTTCCTTGATAAAATGATTGCCATGGTCGAGGGCGCTTCCCGTAAAAAGACGCCAAACGAAATCGCATTGCAGATTTTTCTTGTCGCCCTTTCCATTATCTTTATTCTTGTTACGGTATCGCTTTATACCTACTCCATATTCTCGGCAAAACAGGCGGGAATTGATAACCCCACCTCTGTTACTACCTTGGTAGCGTTGCTTGTCTGCCTTGCCCCTACCACCATCGGCGCATTGCTTTCCGCTATCGGTATTGCGGGAATGAGCAGACTGAACCAAGCAAATGTACTTGCTATGAGCGGAAGAGCTATTGAAGCCGCAGGCGATGTGGATATATTGATGCTTGATAAAACCGGAACAATTACGCTCGGTAACCGCAAGGCGAACGCATTTATTCCCGTAGACGGTGTAAGTGAACAAGATCTTGCCGATGCGGCACAGCTATCCTCTCTTGCCGATGAAACGCCCGAAGGCAGAAGCGTGGTTATTCTCGCAAAAGAAAAATTCAATATTCGCGGCAGAGAGCTTTCCGACAAGAACATGACATTTATTCCCTTTACGGCGAAAACCCGTATGAGCGGCGTTGATTATGACGGCAACGAAATCCGCAAGGGGGCCGCCGATACCATGGAAAAATATGTAACCGAAAGCGGCGGAATTTATTCGGAGGAATGCGACCGAATCGTTAAAGAGATTGCGAACAAAGGCGGAACTCCCCTTGTTGTAGCGAAAAATCATAAGATTTTAGGCGTTATTCATCTGAAAGACATTATCAAGCAGGGCGTTAAGGAAAAGTTTGCGGATCTTCGTAAAATGGGTATAAAAACCATTATGATTACAGGCGATAACCCGATGACCGCCGCTGCCATTGCGGCAGAAGCGGGCGTGGATGATTTCCTTGCCGAAGCAACTCCCGAAGGCAAGCTTCAAATGATACGCGATTTTCAGAGCAAAGGACACCTTGTGGCAATGACGGGCGACGGCACGAACGACGCACCCGCACTTGCACAGGCTGATGTGGCGGTTGCGATGAACACCGGCACACAGGCGGCAAAGGAAGCGGGAAATATGGTTGATCTTGATTCGTCACCGACAAAGCTTATTGATATCGTCCGTATCGGTAAACAGCTTTTGATGACAAGAGGCAGTCTGACCACCTTCTCCATAGCGAACGATGTAGCAAAGTATTTCGCCATTATTCCCGCCTTGTTTATGGGACTGTATCCGGGTCTTTCGGCACTTAACATTATGGGACTTCATTCCCCGCAAAGCGCTGTTTTATCGGCAATCATCTACAATGCGCTGATTATTATTGCGCTGATTCCGCTGGCGCTCAAAGGTGTGAAATACCGTGAGGTTCCCGCAGGCAAGCTTTTGTCCCGCAATCTGTTAATTTACGGTCTCGGCGGTTTGGCGGCACCCTTCATCTTCGTTAAGCTGATTGATATGCTGCTTGTACTGTTCGGCTTGGCATAAGGAGGTTTTATAATGAAAACATTAAAAAATGTACTGCCGAGAGCGGCAATAATTTTTCTTATATTCACATTGCTCTGCGGCGTGGTTTATACGGGTGTCGTTACAGGGTTTGCGCAGCTTATTTTCCCCGACAAAGCAAACGGGAGTATTATTGAGGTTGACGGAAAAAAGTACGGTTGTGAGCTGCTCGGTCAGCAGTATACGGATGACGGACATATGTGGGGGCGCATTATGAATATTGATGTTTCAACCTACAAGGACGAAAACGGAAAAACTCTGATGTATGCCGCACCGTCCAACCTTTCCCCGGCAAGCGAAGAATATGAGGCTTTGGTGAAAGAGCGTGTGGAAAAACTTCGGGAGGCCAATCCCGACATGGACGAAACAGCAATCCCCGTTGATCTTGTGACCTGCTCGGGCAGCGGACTTGACCCCCATATTTCCCCCGCCGCCGCCAAGTATCAGGTGGCAAGAATCGCAAAAGCAAACGATATGACCGAGGACGAGATACGGGAGATTATTAAGAAATGCACCGACGGTAAATTCTTAGGAGTTTTCGGAGAAGAAACAGTAAATGTTCTTAAAGTAAATTTGATGCTGGACGGAATTCTGTAATAGTTTTAAGGCGGAAGAGTTTCGGCTTTTCCGCCTTTATCTTTATGCAATCTTAATATCGTCTTTATCTTGCTTACGCCGATTTAATGCAGATTAAGATAAAATAAAGAAAGTCTAAATTTGATATTAAGATTGCGAAGGTATCCGTTATGATAAAACGACAAAATCCAAAACACAAGCACATTACTTCGTTCCAGATTATTATATTAGGCTTTCTGTCTGTGATAATTTTAGGCAGCATACTGTTAATGCTGCCCGTTGCAACAAGGGACGGTAAAGGCGCTGTATGTTCAGACGCACTGTTTACCGCCACCTCCGCAGTTTGTGTAACCGGTTTGGTTATACACGATACCGCTACATACTGGTCAATGTTCGGGCAGAGCGTAATACTGTTTTTAATTCAAATCGGCGGTATGGGCATTGTCACGGTTGCGGTTTCGGTTGCGGCTTTTTCAGGTCGAAAAATAGGTCTAATGCAGAGAAGTACTATGCAGGAGGCTGTTTCTGCACATCATGTCGGCGGCATTGTGCGGCTTACAAAATTTATATTAAAAACCTCGGTGTGCATTGAGCTGATTGGAGCAGCCCTGCTTTTGCCGGCTTTTATCCGTGATTTCGGAATTACGAAGGGTTTATGGTACGCCTTGTTCCATTCTGTTTCGGCATTCTGCAACGCAGGCTTTGACTTAATCGGCATTAAAGAGCCATTTTCGTCATTAACCTCTTATTCATCACAGCCCTTTTTCAACTTCACGGTTATGGCGCTTATTATTATCGGCGGCATAGGCTTTTTAACTTGGGAGGATATAAAAAACAACAAGCTTCATTTCAGAAAATACCGAATGCAAAGCAAGGTTATCCTTACCGTGACGGGAATACTGATTATCCTGCCGGCGCTTTACTTTTTCTTTTTCGAGTATCAGAGCCTTCCCCTCGGAGAAAGAATCCTGACCTCTCTTTTCCAGTCTGTTACGCCGAGAACAGCCGGCTTTAATACGACGGATTTAACAGCCTTCAGTGAGACAGGTCAAATGCTGATTATATTGTTGATGCTGGTCGGCGGCTCTCCCGGTTCAACGGCTGGCGGTATGAAAACCACCACAATCGCCGTTTTGGTTTCATCAGCGCTGTCCGTGTTTCGCAAAAAGGAAAATACACACTTTTTCAAACGGCGCATATCCGACGATACCGTGAAAAGCGCGGCAACCATCTTTTTACTGTATATTGTGCTGTTTATAGGCGGAGGAATGATCATCAGCCGTCTTGAAAATATCCCGTTGCTCCCGTCACTGTTTGAAACAGCGTCGGCAATCGGAACGGTGGGGCTTTCGCTTGGCATCACCTCACAGTTGGGGGTTGCTTCGCAGTTCATTCTGATTATACTCATGTTTTTCGGAAGAGTCGGAGGACTGACATTGATATTTGCGGCAATGAAAGGTACGGGGACAAACGTAACAAAATATCCGCAGGAAAAAATAACGGTTGGCTAAAGGAGAAATAATATGAAATCTGTTTTATTAATAGGGCTTGGAAGGTTTGGCAGGCATATTGCTATGAAGCTTAACGAGATGCGGCATCAGGTTATGGCTGTAGACAAAGACGAAAAAAGAGTAAATGCGGTATTGCCCTTTGTTATGAACGCGCAAATAGGTGATGCAACAAATGAGGAATTTTTGGAGTCTTTGGGCGTAAATAATTTTGATGTTTGCATCGTTGCAATCGGGGACGATTTTCAAAGCTCGCTTGAAACGACATCTCTATTAAAGGAATTGGATGCCAAAAAGATAGTTTCCCGTGCGGCACGGGAAGTACACGCAAAATTTCTTCTGCGAAACGGTGCGGATGAAATCGTATATCCCGAAAGGCAGCTTGCGGATTGGACGGCTATCCGCTATACTGCCGACCATATCCTCGATTACATAGAATTGGACAGCGATCATGCAATTTTTGAAATTGCCGTACCCGAAAAATGGATCGGAAAAACCGTTATTGAAGCAGATGTGCGTAAAAAGCACGGTATCAATATTATGGCGATTAAACGCGACGGTAAAATGAATCTAAATTTTGCGCCTGAAACAAGCTTTATACCGGGTGACACTATTTTGGTGCTGGGTGATACCAAAAATATACAAAAGTGTTTTCACATATAAATTCCGAAAGAAGACGGAAAGCATGAAAGAATTATTGTTAGTGTGCGCAGTGGCTGTCATGATTGTGTTCGGTTACTTTATAATGAAAAGGCTTGACGATTTTTTAGCCAATAACCACCACTTAATTGACGAAGAAATTGCAGAAAACAGCCTTTTTATTGCGTTTGATAATCCTATGATCTTGGATTCGCTGATACCGCTATTTGAAAAGTTTTCAAAAGGAAAGCCGAATTGTCAGCTTCATTTCCTGTTCGGAAATACAGAGGATATATATGATAAGCTAAACAAAAATCGAATTGACTTTGGCTTTATTGAAAACAATGCTTCTGCAAATGACGATACATACCGCTGTCTTATCATTTCTACAAAGCAAAATAGTATTATCTGTGAGAAAGCAGGATGTACGATAGAACCGCTGGATCCTTCCGTAATTCAGACCGCTGTGATATGGAAAAAGGCTTCAAATAATGCCTTTGCAAATAGCTTCTCTGATTTTCTCTTTTCAAATCAAGCGGTGATCAATGCGGAATATGTAAAGTAGAAAATACTTTTATACTTGTGATATATGTGATATAATAAAAAGTAGAAAGGGGGAGTTGTAATGCAATACTTTATAAATTCAAAAGACGGGAGTCTGCAAGCCGCCCAAAACTGTGGCGATAAAAAGCCATTTTTTACATTTATGAGTACGGCGGAATTTCACAAATGTAAAGAACAACTACCGTATTATAAAGAACTTCTTCACTGTCTTGGATCGATTCGTTATTGTAAGGCAGAGGTTTTCAAAAACTGCATCATCGGAACATTACGCCTGCCTCAAAAAAGCGAACAGCGTTCACCGCAGCTTTCCTTCAGCTTTTATTTGACGGGACAGTCGCTCTTATTTGTCGAAGATGTAGGCGATTTGAAATTATGGGTAGACAAACGGATAAGTATGTTTCAGGAGCTGAACAGTCCGGCTCATCTTCTTTTGCAGTTTATGGAGCAAATGATAGAGGATGATGTTCTCTATCTTTCTCACATCGAGTCAGAAACAGAAAAAATGGAAGAAAATATCGGCTCCGGCGGTTCGACAGACTTTTTCCCTCTGCTCACAAAACACAGGCAAAAGCTGTCCGAATTAAATGCTTACTATGAACAATTGACAGATATCGGAGAGTTGTTTCAATCCCGCGCGTGTTCTTCATTTGCAAACGATACCGGGGACTGGGAAAAATTTACCCACCGTGCCGAGAGATTGCAAAATCATGTTCAGTTGCTTCGTGAAAATATGCTTCAACTTCGTGAGCTTTATCAGTCTAGGCAGGATGCACGGCAAAATAAGATTATGGGGATTCTAACAATCGTCACCACCTTTTTCCTGCCTCTTACTTTAATTACGGGATGGTATGGAATGAACTTTGCTTATATGCCGGAGCTGAAGTGGCGATACGGTTATCTGTCGGTGATTATTGTTTCTCTTATTATCGCAATAGGAGAAATCATCTACTTCAAAAAGAAGAAATTCTTTTAATCAGGAGGTGTTTTTATGGACGAAACAAGGCAAAGTCCAGAACATTTTCTAAAAGAAATTGAAAAGGAGAAACAGAACCTAAACAGAGGACATTTGAAAATCTTTTTCGGCTATGCCGCAGGAGTCGGTAAAACCTATGCTATGCTGAAAGCAGCTCATTCGGTAAAGAGGCATGGTATTGATGTCGTTGCCGGCTATATTGAACCTCATGCCCGTCCGCAGACCTCCGCGCTTGTAAACGGATTGGAATGTCTTCCGAATCTTGTTTCGGAATATAACGGAATTACTCTTTCAGAATTTAATCTGGACGCTGCACTTGCCAGACATCCACAGTTAATTCTTGTGGATGAGCTTGCCCATACCAATGCCCCCGTGTGCCGACATACAAAGCGTTATCAGGATATTGAAGAGTTACTTAATGCGGGAATAGACGTTTATACCACGGTAAACGTTCAGCATATTGAAAGTCTAAATGACACCGTTGCATCTATAACGGGCATTATGGTACATGAGCGTATCCCCGATTCGGTATTTGATAACGCAAGTCAGGTTGAGCTTGTTGATATTGAGCCGCAGGAATTGATTGAACGGCTGCAAGCGGGCAAAGTTTATAACCCGACTCAAGCTGAGCGTGCAACAGAGAATTTCTTTACCGTGGAAAATCTAACGGCGCTTCGTGAAATTGCCTTGCGCCGCTGTGCCGACAGGGTGAATCTGCTTACCGAAACCGTCAGAACGAAAAGTCACAGCGATTATCATACCGATGAGCATATTCTTGTCTGCCTTTCGTCGTCACCGTCGAATGCAAAAATAATTCGCACTGCCGCCCGGATGGCGAATGCCTTTAAGGGCGCTTTTACCGCGCTGTTTGTTGAAACTCCTGATTATCAGGTAATGTCCGAGGAAGATGTTAAGCGACTGCGGAGCAATATGCGTCTTGCAGAACAGCTCGGCGCTAAAATTGAAACCGTGCACGGTGAAGATGTTTCCTATCAAATTGCCGAATTTGCAAGGCTTTCGGGTGTCTCAAAAATTGTGATAGGAAGAAGCTCCGCAACCCGAAAAAGCATATTTTCTAAACCTACTCTTACAGAAAAACTGATTGCAAGAGCGCCGAATTTAGATGTGCATATCATACCCGATACCGGCGGTAAAAACACCGCATACCGCGCCAAAAAAGCAAGGAAGAAAAACGGAATCGTGTTTTCGGTTTCCGATCTTTTAAAAAGCGTTGCCATTTTAATTTTGGCAAGCTGTATAGGAATGCTGTTCAGGCAATTGGGGTTTGCAGAGGCAAATATCATCACGGTATATGTTCTCGGCGTTCTTGTGACCTCGGTCGTTACAAGACATCGGGTTTACAGCCTGATTTCTTCTATTGTCAGCGTTTTGGTTTTCAACTTTTTCTTTACCGATCCGCAGTTCACACTTCAGGCTTACGATCAAGGATATCCTGTCACCTTTTTAATTATGTTTTTGGCGGCACTGCTCACAAGCTCGCTTGCCGTGAAGTTGAAAGAGCATGCGAAACAGTCTGCAAAGGCGGCTTACAGAACAAAGGTGCTGTTTGATACAAATCAGCTTTTGCAACAGGCAAAAGACAAAAACGAAATCGTTTCCGCAACGGCAAATCAGCTTATAAAACTGCTCGGAAAGGATATAGTGTTTTATCTGACTGAGGGCGAAACGCTCGGAGAACCTCATATTTTTACAGTTTCGGGAGATAAAACAGACAAAGAAATAACGGGTACAAAAGAAGAGGCGGTTGCGGAATGGGTGCTAAAAAATAACAAACACGCAGGTGCTACTACCGAAACACTTTCAAACGCAAAGTGCCTATACCTTGCCGTAAGGGTAAACAGCCGAGTTTACGGCGTTGTAGGTATTTATATAGGCAATGAGCCGCTTGATGCGTTTGAAAAGAGTATTCTTTTGTCTATACTCGGTGAGTGTGCTTTGTCGCTGGAAAACGAAAAGAATGCAAGAGAAAAAGAAGAAGCGGCAATTCTTGCAAAGAATGAACAGCTCCGTGCAAATCTTCTGCGGGCTATTTCGCACGATCTGCGAACACCGCTTACTTCCATTTCGGGAAACGCAAGCAATCTTATATCAAACGGTAATTCCTTTGACGAAGCGACAAAGAATCAGCTTTATACAGATATTTACGATGACTCTATGTGGCTTATCAATCTTGTGGAAAATCTACTTTCGGTAACAAGAATTGAAGAGGGGCGGTTGAATCTTCATATTACAGAGGATTTAGTGGACGATGTCATTACAGAAGCACTTCATCATGTGAACAGAAAAAGCGTAGAACATCATATTACCGTCCGGCATAAAGAAGACTATCTTCTTGCCAAAATGGACGCAAAGCTGATGGTGCAGGTTGTTATAAATATTGTGGACAACGCCATTAAATACACGCCGAAAGGCTCCAATATTCTGATTAAAACCTGGAAGCAAGGAGATAAAGCCGTTATATCCATTGCCGATGACGGCGACGGGATACCGGATGAAATGAAAGAGCGGGTGTTCGATATGTTTTACAGCGGAGCGAATAAAATAGCCGACAGCCGCCGTAGCTTGGGGCTGGGATTGTCGCTGTGCCGTTCCATTGTAAATGCACACGCCGGAAAAATAACCGTTTCGGACAACACACCGCATGGCACGGTGTTCACCATTACATTACCTGCCGGGGAGGTAGAAATTCATGAATAAACCATTGATATTAGTTGTAGAAGATGATAATTCGGTTAAAAATCTTATTACAACAACCCTTAAAGCGCACGATTACAGATACTTAACCGCACCTAACGGTTCCACCGCCGTTTTGGAAGCGTCATCGCACAATCCCGATATTGTCCTGCTCGATTTAGGACTTCCCGATATTGACGGTGTTGATGTTATCAAAAAAATCCGCACTTGGTCGAATATGCCGATTATAGTCATAAGCGCACGAAGTGAAGATACCGATAAAATTGACGCACTCGATGCGGGGGCCGACGATTATCTGACCAAACCGTTTTCTGTGGAGGAATTATTGGCAAGGCTCAGGGTAACGCAAAGGCGGCTTAATATGATACAGAACGAGGCCGCCGCCGAAGCGTCTGTTTTCACAAACGGTCAGCTTCGTATAGATTATGCCGCAGGATGCGCCTATCTCGGCGACGATGAACTGCACCTTACACCTATTGAATATAAGCTTTTATGTCTGCTTTCAAGAAATATCGGCAAGGTTTTAACCCATACCTTTATTACCCAGAACATTTGGGGCAGCAGTTGGGATAACGATATTGCTTCCTTGCGTGTTTTTATGGCAACGCTCCGCAAAAAGCTGGAGAAGGACGCAGATTCTCCCCAATATATCCAAACGCATATCGGCGTTGGTTACAGAATGATGAAGGTTGAATAATCTGTTAAACAGAAAATGCATACGCAAAAACGGTGCTGTAAACCCTTTTGATGTTTACAGCACCATTAATCTTTTATGAAAAAATCAATTCATTATTTATGACTTCCTTTGCTCTGCTGCGGATGTTATTCATCCGACCAACCCATTCCATTTGGTTATCTGCTTTGAGTTTTTCTGTTACGTCCTCACGCTCTGCCATCTGTTTTACGAGTCGAAAAAACATATCTTCAGCTTGCTTATCCAGGTCAGTGAGGTAGCCGTTCAGTTTGCCACTTGTCAGCAGATTTAGGTATAACACCTTGCGATGTTGCTTAATATATCGCAAGTGCCGATGTCCCCAAATACCGATTGGCTGTTGTTCTTCTTCGTGAAGTTTCAAGCAAGGAATGTAATAATCGCCTTGAAGTTCGTACCAAAGACCGTTCTTTTCGTCATAAATAACTTTTTCCATAATCAAGCCTCCTTGTAGATTACTTTGAATTTCTTCTGTTTGGCATCAATGATTTTCAGTAAAACCTCGTCCACCGCATCGGTGTACTTGCCTTTGGCAATAAGGTTGTTCCGCATTTCGTTTAAGCAGTTTACAACCACCCTGCGCTCGAAATCATCTAACGCTATGTAATACTTCTTATCACGCATATCGCAACCTCCTTTGATTTTCTACCATAATTGTACTCAAAGGCGGTTTGACAGTCGAATGTACCGCTATAAACAGAAAAACACCAAGAAAAACTGTGAAAGTTTTTCTTGGTGCGGATATTATTGGGGCTATTCTGATTTACATTGCTTTGCTTGAATTTCACTTAATCGCTTCCAATCGTTATGCGTGTGTAATTCTTGTGCAATAGCATCACGCCTATCGATTCCTAATGAAAGGCAAACGTGATATTCTAACAGAACACGCAAAATATAAATGGCTTCTAAAAGATCATTTCCTTTTAAAGCTTTTGCCTTTTTTGATTTTCCGTAGTGGGTATAGTAGTGCCTTGTGTCTGCAATAGTTTGAGCATATCCATCATTTTCGATATAATACTCACAAAACAGACCATCGCCTTTTCCAATTAATAGATCATTAAGACGTGATACAAGAATGATGAAGTTGCAGTTTTTATCCATTTGAGTGTCGCTCAAAAGTAGTTTTTTATATCTTTCGGAGTCGCCAAAGCGTTCCGTTACTGATTTAATATATTTATCTTTCTTGTCGTCATAAAAGAATCTTGAATGAAAGGTTTCCAATGCTTGAACCATATTGAGGAAAACCATTTCAGATGGCATATCTTGATACTTAATCAAAGATAAGTAAAGGTTGAAAACGGGCTCTAATTTTTTCAATTCACTATTGATATCTTTCTCTTCGGGTAAATCATTAAGCCAAAAGTTGTAGTTCCAGCTTCGAGTTTTTAATATATCAAGGGTAACCTCAGAAGTGTAGAGATAATGCTTATGATAATCCTTGTATTTGTTTGCTATCAAATATGAATCATCGTAATCACATAAGTATTGTTCTTCGATATTTACATTGTTTTTTATGGCAAACGAGATGAGGGAGAGAACCTTGTTTCTTATAGAAACAAACGTTTCGACGCTGTGTTTTTCTGTAGTTTCGATTTCGAGCACAAGGCGCTGAACAATCTTGGTTTCTTCTTCTCTGGGAGGCACAAAGAGCGAATCATTTAGATAACTGTAAAATATTATTTTTGCACCGAACCAATTGTATGTTTTTTTATCCACAGTATCTTTCGCCTTAATACCTGTTTCAGTTTCTTCAAATGCAGAAAATGAACTCCACTGGTATGCATTTTTAAGAGTGCATACCATTTTATTATATGTTGAATCAATGCTTTCGGAATTTGACCAAATCATATACTCAGAAACAAAAACAATGTGCTGATTGCTAAACGCTTGCGTATGGTTGTTACTGCACCGATTGTTAAAAAGAGTCACTACCGCACCTGTGTTCAGCTTGCCGGTAATAATCGGTTGTGTGCCATAACTTTTTCCGAAAAATGATTTCGAGTTTACTTCCTTTATGAGACTTAAAAGTATAGTACCGTTTTGTTTATTATAGATTAATTCGCCCGATATTGGTTCATCTAAAATTTGAAACATTCCTGTGTAATGCCTATCAATATCAATATTTTCCCACATAAATGGTTCTCCTTATTTCGTTTACACTCAATATTATTCTGTGTTTATATTATAACAGATATTGTCTTGTTTTTCAAACGACTTGCTTATATGTAAAACCGCCACCTTAGAACTTAATCTAAGATGGCGGTTTTCTGTTTCGTATTAGAGCATCACCTTGACGGCAAAGCCGCCGCTGAAGAAATAGGTGTTCGTCCAATACCTGTTTGGTGGAGATGATAGCAATTTATCCGAACACTTCTCCTGTTCATTTATCAATTCTTCTGCAGCTTCTTCAATTATCTTTGCAGAAGTTTCGTTATGTTCACCACTATAATTATATGTAATAATAATCTTATCGTCATATAGAATCACTTTATTTACAAATATATCAATAAGCTTTGCTTGATAATCTTTATCCTCTATATTACCATTTTTAAACTGCTTTAAAAAGAAAACTACTTGTTCTTTTGTTATTGTAGGACGCATAATTTCCTCTTTAGCAATTTCTGTTTCATAAGTAGAGCGTTCATCTTCGAGTTTCAATAACCGCTCCCTCATAGATTCTGTAAATATACCTGACTCTATTACTTTCATAATATTTTTGATTGCGGAATTGGTTTCTTTTAATTTAACAGTATAATAATTCAAGTTAGATTTATCTTCGTGTTCTTTTTTCTGTATTTCTACGACTTTGTCAGAAACATAATCTATAATCTTATCCTGCAAGACGATATTTGCTGTTATACGAGCAACCTCATATTCAAGCCAATCTTTTCTAACAGTTTTCTTTTTGCAAGTGTGCTTATTTTTTTTAATTCTACAATTATAATAATAAAATTTCCTTCCCGATTTGCCAGTACCACTATCTCCTATCATTGTTGACTTGCAATATCCACAAAAGAGCTTACCTGTCAAAAGAAATTTAACATCACCACGAGAAGCAGAAGGTGCTCTCTTTGTACGCTCAAGTCTTTTTGCCACACGCTCAAATAATTCATCATCAATTATTCTTGGCATACCGTTTGGGGTAATTATATCTTTCCAACGATATTCTCCTATATATTGGCGATTATGTAATATGCGTGATACACCTGTATGAGTGAATTTGGAATTACGCTTAGTTTTATAATTATGTGCATTAAGATATTTGCATATATCGTTTATCTTCGAGCCATCATCATACATTTTGAATATCATCTTTATAAGAGTAGCTTCTTCATCATTACGAATGTAATTATGTTCTTTGTCTACATTATATCCAAGTGGAAGTCCAGAACCATTGCACTTACACTTCATTGCACTTTCTCGCATACCTCTGATAATATTTTGCGATAAATTTGCTGAATAATATTCTGCTAAGCCTTCAAGAACGCTTTCAAGAATAATTCCTTCAGGACCATCAGGTATATGCTCTTTTGCAAATAATACTTTTACCCCACTCATACGCAAAATAGCTTTATTTTTTGCGATTTCTTCTCGATTACGGCCAAAACGGTCAATCTTCCAAACTATAACATAATCAAACTGTTTCTTCTTGCTATCTTGCAACATTTTTTGAAATTGTACTCGATTGTCATTTCTGCCAGTTTGTTTTTTATCAGCATAAGTATTTACAATAGTTATATTGTTTTCTTCTGCAAATTGCTTACATTCTCTAAGCTGCCCTTCTATGCTCTGGTCGGTTTGATTTGGTCCCGGACTATATCGAGCATATATCACACCTTTCATTGAAAAACCTCCAATTAAGCAAGATTAAGTTCTTCTTTTAAGCCTTTTTGCAACACCGCAGAAAAATTGATTCCAGCTTGCTCAGCTTTTTCATTTAGCCAACTTGGAATAGTACAATTTTTTCTTACTGTACGATTCTCAAGCATTTTTCTATAAGCATCAAAATCAACATCCACAAGAGTAAGAGTTTCATTTGCATTATGAGTAATATTTGATATTTCAGAAGCTTGAGGAAGAGTTTTACCCTTATCTTGATATTCAACACCCATAAGAGATATTGCATCTCTTGCCATATCAATAGCATCCGCAATATCTTTTCCTTGTGTCATAAAATCGAAATCAGGAACACGAACAACATATTCGCCATTAGACGGAATAAGGATTATTGGATATACATATTTCATAATAAAATCTCCTTAATATAAATTTAGAGAGTGCGAAGTATGGACTATTTCAGTCCATACTTTTTAATGAGTGATTTAGCAAGCATTTCATTGATTTCTCGGTGTCGTGGTATCGGCTCGGAGTTTTTGCCATTTGTGTAAATATCGTGCCGACCACCATCTCGTAAGTAATACCAACCATTATTTTCAAATAATTTTATCAAATCCCTGCGTTTCATCTATATCGCTCCTCTCTATATATTATTATACGCATTTTATACGCATTTGTCAATAGTTTTTTAATAAATTTTTATAAAAACCGCCCTCGAATTTTATCGAGAGCGGTTCTGCTTCAATGTAGAATAAAATCTTTGAAGTATTGTATTTGCTCCGGATGTTGGATAAATACTCTTGTCGCTTCTGCTCCGCCTTCTGATTGACATCCTTCGGTACATTTTAATTCTGTTTTGATTTTAGATATTGGAGCATGAAGTAACAAATATCTCATTTTCTTAGATAACTTAATTCTTGTAGTCCTACACCCACCATTAATGACAAGATAACCACTGGCATGATATACATACATCTCTGATTCTTCAATTCCTAAGTTTTTATATATTTCAATTAATTCCTTAAGCCACGCCTGTTCATCATCAGTTAATACTGTATTAAGTTGTGTCTTTACACCGTATTTAAATTCATACTTATTTCGACAATATAAATATAATTGTGCTGTAACATAACAATCATCAAGTGCATTATGCGAACCAATTTCTATATTAAGATATTTTTTTATAGTTATTAATTTATAATTTGGTAAGTCATTTAATTCTTGTCTTGATAATGATAATGTATCAATAACTTTGTTATCTATTAAATTAAAAGATAATTGATTTAATTGTGTCTGAACAAATGACATATCAAACCTTGCGTTATGTGCAATTAAGTAACCATCATTTATAAAATCTAAGAACATCTTTATTGCTTTATGTATATTCGGGGCGTCTTTAACGGTTTTATCGCTTATTCCATTAATCCTTGTAGCTTCCTCTGGTATATGAAATTCAGGATTAACATAAGTATGAAATCGCTCTTGCTCTATTCCATCAATATACTTTATTGCACCAATTTCGATTATTTGATTATTTTCTGGATTTAAACCAGTTGTTTCTAAATCAAACACAATAAAACTATTTGGAAATGCTCCAGTTCTGTTATAATCTTTAATAACTGAATATCTTAAATTAGCATTTTCTGACATTGTATTAATATTTATGTTTTCTTTAACATTTTCTTTTTTGGTCACAATTTCAATTTTTGAACATGATTCCTCTTGCTTTGCTGGCATAATCTTTATTTCATTGATATTTGTATGAGTGGCTGTCTCATTGTTTGAGTTGTTAGTTTGATTATTTGGTGAAGTAGGAATATTAATAATATTTTTCTCATGTTTAGTTGAGTCTATAATTTCTTTCTTAGAATTGTTATAGTCAAAAATTAGTAAAATAGCTCCTATAACAATAATAATCAAACTACCAATCAAAAGAGATATTTTATCACTTGAAGTAAATATTCCAAATAAACCTATTATACCAACAATAACCAGTACAACACCTACAATAAATTTTTTGCTCTTTTTCATAAGTACACTACCTTTCAAAATTTGTGAAATTTGTTGACTTTTATCGGAATCAACATTATAATAATATTTGAAAGGTAGTATTTTCTGAAACGCTATTTTTCAAATTTCGTCTTTTCGACTGCCATCGGAAAGACGATTTTCTTTTATAAAACTATCGAACTGTTCACGCACTCTTCTTTCGAGCGGATGAAGATAATACTTGTTTCTTGCTTCAAGTACTTGCATACGCTCCGAGCGGACCACTGCGGCAGAGATTGATATATTACATACTTTTGCTATCTGCTCAGCCGATAAGGCTTGTAACTCGTGTAATACGCACGCAGGAGCAAGTAACCGAGCGGCGAACATATCTGCGGCTTGTTCTACTTCTGGCTTGTTTTTATCGAACGTTCGAGCATAATAGCCTTTTTTTAGTTCGTGCCCAAGAAATATGTGTCCAAATTCATGAGCTACAGTGAAACGACTCACAGAAGTCTTAATATTATCATCATAAACAATAAGCCATTTGTCTCCGTCATAAACTGATATTCCACGCTCAGTTGCCCTAAGCAAATTTACAACACTATTTTTAACTATTTGTATATTTGATTTATTTGCTATTGACACAAGACTTATAGGCAGCTTTGTTATATTATAATCAATTATGCATTGCCAACTTGCGTTTCTTATATTTTTATATTTTCCATATATCAAGTTTTGTCACCTCAAAGGTAGTATACCCTTTGAAGTGATTTTTTATTTAATTATAAATCTTCATCTGTCATTGGAGCGTTTTTTAATTTTTCCAATACATCTTTTGACATTTTTACAATTTCATCTTCATGGTTATCTTCCGAATGTGCAGCTCTATATACTTTTACTGTTGTGCAACGTTTATATTCTTTGTCAAGTATTGTATCAATAACATCTCGTCCAAAATCATCTAACGCATAATATTTTTGTGTAAAACTTGGTGGCATATTTTTTTTGCTTTGCTCTCGAAATTCATTGTAGAATTCTTCTGGGTCACAGTCAAGATATTCACATATTTGCAAAAATTTTTCAATTTCAATTTTGGTATTATCTCGAAGTATCATACTACTTAATGTAGTTTTAGGTATTCCAACAGCTTCAGCGAGTTCAGCCTGTTTTATGCCTTTTTTATTCATTTTTTCCTCTAATAATTTCCCGAAGCCCATTTTACCACCTCACTTTATTTTAATTATAATACAAAGAATTTATAAAATCAATACAAATATACGAAATTGCGTATAAATATATTAAATTTGTACGAAATATATAAATTTTAAATTTGTCTTTGTGCAAAGAGTAGAAAACCGAAAATGCGTACAAAACTACTTGTTTTTGTACGAAAATGAGTATATAATATATTTACAGAACGAAAAAGCGTTCAAATTCTAAAAAATAAAGCGAAAGGAGAATTTATATGTATATCAATTTAAATGAATGTTTAAAAAGAAAAGGTATATCAATAAATGCAGCGGCAGCATTAGTCCATATGCCGGAAGCAACATTTCGTACAAAAGTTCAGGAACGTAGCTTTAGTATAGAAGAAGCTTTTATAGTAAAAGATAACTTGTTTCCAGAATTGGAACTCCGATATCTTTTCGAAAAGCAATAAAATGTTTCAAAACGATTTGAACATTAGAGGGGATGATTCAAATGTGCGTGACAATCGCCAGATGGCGTGGAATCAGTATGCAATATTGCCAAGATAGTGGCAAATACATAGTGACAACAAAAAATACAAGCAAAGAATATGACAATCCTCTCGAAGCTTGGAACACTTATGTGACACAAATAGACATTGCCGGACGCAGATACATTGGCAATATGTTATCTAAACAAGGTAAAAACAGATATACAGGCGAAAATTCAAAAGGAGAAAATCATGAAGAAGCTGGTTGATGTTAAAACTGCTCAGATATGTTTAGAAGAAGTACCTCAGCATGAAATAGATAATCTTGCTCGTGCAACATTGAGAGCAATCGAAAGATATTTCGAAATACCTGAAAATAAAGCAAAGTATGAACAGTGGCTTGCAGAAAGAAATGCTAATAAAGTGTAGCGAGATTACAACTATGAAAAATGACGGTTATAAATATAGGGTATGTAAAAATGTTCTAACAAATGGAATATAAGCGTGCTTACTAAAAGCACTAAGTGCTACATATGTCCATGTTGCAACAAGAAACTGAAAAGAGGCGAGAAAAACGGGTAAATTTAAATATTTTCGCAAGAATATTTGCTTAAAAATCAAAAAGAAAGTTGCAAAGAAAAAAGCTACAAAGTTAGAAAAGAAGATGAATAAGCTGGCAGCTAAGGCTGATAAGATTTGCAAAAATCGCTATGATTTTGAGATGCTTGCGGACAAAATATACCAAAAGCGAGATTATCGTATTTACATGAGTAAATTCAAACCATGTAGTTATAAATTCGATGAGTAAAAGGAGAAATAACAATGTCAGAAATAAAAGAAAAATCCGCCCTCAGAGCTGCAACTCCGAGAGCGGAAAACAAAAGATTTATGAAAAATTCTAATTCTATTTTAGAACAAGCAAAACAAAAAATCAAGTCTTTTGAAGCAAAAAAACTTGGTCAAAAGGCTAAAGTTATTGCAGAACCTACTGCAAATGCACTCATTGCATTTTGTGAACAATCAGAAGAATTTGCAAGAGCCGTTATTGATGGTGATGATTTTATTAATTGTCTTATCACGATTTCCGAAGATTTTGGCAATGCCGTTTCAGATTTTGAAGTTTACAGCAAAGCTGTTCAGTTTTATTTTCCAGGAGCAGTTATTAAGTTTGATATGAAAATTCCAATGTCAGAATATGAATTAGAGTCTACATCTAACAAAGAAAACCTATCACTATCACTTGATAGCCTTCTTGATTGGTGAGGTGGAAGTATGATACTTAATGCTAATAGTTTGCTCGAAGACTTACCAAGAATCAACAGAGAACAAGAAAATGCCATAGCAGATGAATTTCCCCAGTATGCTTTTTATGAACGCATAAAAAACGGTGTTGAATATTACTGCACCAGCTGTCACCGATGGCAGAAAAATTCATCAGATATGCGTACCTTCTCCGTTCCAGCTATATGGAAACATAATCAATTATATACTTGCCCATATTGCGGAAAGCAAGTTGTTGCAAAATCTGCTGGCCGAGGTCATAAAACTTTAAAAAACAAAGGGCACTTTATAGTTTATACAGCTTACAAACAAAGGCTATATGCTTTTGTTATAAAAGCTTATCAATCCTTTTGCAATGAAGAGTTTGAGCCTGATTATTATCTTAGTAATCAATATCTCTATGTATTTAAAAAAAATCATATGCAAAGATTTAACTGGACCTACGATAGCAATTTGCGACATAATATTTGGCATCCTTTAAAAACAGACAAAGGCTTACCACAATGGAGCTATATGACAAATACAGGTTATGAGGACTCAATAGCAATAACCCCTGAACAGATATATGAAACAGATTTAAAATATAGTGAAATGGAAACATTTTCGAGTAGAGCATATACACAAATAGAATATCTAATCAAGTATATTAAGCACAATAATCTTGAATATATCGTAAAAGCAGGCTTCCTTGGCATTGCGAATGATATTGTGTTGGGATTGAGCGATTCAAAAATAATCAAATGGAAAAGCAATAATTTGCTTAAAATGCTTGGAATAAGAAAGCAAGACATAAACCTTGTGAAATTATGCAATATACAAGAATTAAAAGTGTATCAATACGCTATAAAAAATATGCCTAATGCTGATAACATAGCTGAAATTGTAAAAATAATTTATAGATTTGGAATTGATTATATAGAAGAAATAAAAAATTTAACGAATCTAAGCATGAACCAAATTTTCAGCTATGCCAAGACAATACAAAGATTATCTCAATGGAAAGACTATCTTTATATGGCAAGTAAATTGCCTGGAGGTATTGGAGAAATTAAGCCTAAAAATTTACAAGCTGCTCATGACAGAGTGTTAGCAGAAAGTAATTTCTTTGCTAAAAAGCATCAAGAAGAGCAGATACAAAATCGTTTTAAACAATTACAACCATTATTATTTGAAACAAATGAACTTATTATAAAAATTCCCAAGAGTGGAACTGAAATAATTCTTGAGGGTAAGATTTTACAGCATTGTGTTGGCGGTTATGTTCAGCGTCACGCTGATAGCAAAACGAATATCTTATTCATACGAAAAAAAGATGAGCCAGATGTGCCTTATTTCACAATCGAGGTTAGCAATGATTATCAAATTATACAGTGTCATGGCTACAGAAACGAGGCCACTTGTTCAAAACCAGATGAGATTATTGATTTTGAAAAACGGTATACTGATTTTTTGGAGGAATTAAAGAATGAGCGAAATCAAAGAAATGCAGTCCATATCAAAACAGCCTGATGTGTTATCAAAGCAATATATTGAAGCAAGCAAATTACATCAACATATAATTGCTTCCGCCGAGCTTGCACAGCAGAACATCATCGAAATGTGTCAAGGACTCAAAAAAATGCGTGATGGTAAAGCTTATACTGCTTTTGGCTATGAAACATTTGAAGATTATTGCGAGAACATGGTTGGTATGAAACGCAGCAATGCTTATAAATACATAACCATAGTAGAAAACCTATCGGAGGATAAAATCCAGACGTATGGACAAATCGGAATAAGCAAATTATCCTTGCTTGCGAGTTTGTCTCATGTTGAACAAGATGAAATCGTTAATGTTGTAGATGTAAACAATGTTAGTTATCGAGAACTTCAAGCGAAAATTAAAGAAATTGAAAAGCGCAACAATGAACTTGAAAACAAGTATGAGCAAACAACGCTCGAATTGTCTACCGCCAATGAGCGAATAGAAGAACTTGAAAGCCGTCCAGTTGAAGTGTCTATACAAGAAGATACAGAATCTAAAAAACGAGCTGAAGAACTTGAAAAGCAACTTAGTACAGCTCAAAAAGAAAATGAAAAGCTCTCCGAAAGTGTTACTAAGCTTAAGGATGAACACGCAAAAGCAGAAGCAAAGCAAAAAGAAGACTTTGAAAAAGAATATTTGAAAATCGAACAACAGTTTCAAGCCGATAAAGATGCTTTCAATCAGCGAATTAGTAGTTTGCAAAATGAGGTTGAAAAAGCACGCACCGAAAACAAGCATTCTGATGCTGATAACAAAGAAATTTTCAAAGCTTATTATAAAAACTGTATTGGTGCATTTAATTCGATGATTGAGTTTGTTAATAATATATCTTCCGATGAGGCTAAGTTTTGTAGTGAGAAAATCAAAATACTTATAAAATCATTTGAGGACAAGCTGGAGGTATTGTGATGAGTTGGCTTGATGAAGAAATTGAAATAAACGGAACTAAAAATACAGTCAGAATGTGGCTGCGAATATCAGGTCTTAAATATGATACTGTAAGAGAAAGATATAAGAAAGGTAAAACGGGAGCTGATTTATTTGCTTCTGTTGACATTAGAAATATAAAGATTCAAATTCGCAACGAGGTTCATACAGTAAAAGAATGGGCAAAAATAAGTGGCTTAGACGAAGAAGTAATAAAGGCTCGCTATTATAAAGGAAAGCGTGGCATAGACTTAATAGTTCCATTGCAAAAGAATAAGATTTGGGGGAAATGGTACTATCGAGGTTTACCAGTTAAGCCAGAGACCCGAAAGTCAGCAGGAAAGATAATCATAGAAACATGGTAAAGAAAAAAATCCGAGAGCGGAAAAACCGTTCTCGGATTACTCATAGGAGGATATTATGACAAGTCAAGAACTTAAACAAGCACTTGTAAATAGAAAACCAGTTATATTTAAACGAGTGAATGGTGACAGGTTGGAATATGCCTATATTTCTGGCATTATTTATCGTATGAAGAATGGTAAGCTTGATGTTTCTGTAGAACTTATGGATAAAAGTCTTCATTCAGTAACTATTGTAAGTCCAAGTCAAGTATCATATCTGAATAAGGAGGAATAGTGTTGAATAACAACGATAATGTAAATCACCCTATGCATTACGAAACAGGAAAGTTTGAGTGCATAGAGGTAATGCTCGAAACTCAGGGAAAAGAAGCGGTACAGAACTTCTGCATTTGCAACGCCTTCAAATACCTTTACAGGCATAAGAACAAGAACGGTAATGAAGATATTGCAAAAGCAGTCTGGTACTTAAATAAATACCTTGAATTGCAAGAAAAATAGGAAAATAAAAAGCTCGTCCGTTCGGAGCGGACGAGCTAAGAGTGACATATAAGCCACTTGCTGAATGCAATTAAATTATATCATAGCAGTGGTAATTCGTCAATATAATACGGGCATAATGCCCATTGGGGTCTTGTATTGTATATTATCTTATCGACGATATAAGGAGTACACTGAAATGATTAGACAACAAAAAACAAAATCAGGCAGATTGTTAGAGATAGATTCTTTTCCTGTCTGGAATGATGGAAGGAGGGTAAGCTCAAGAGCACCAAAAGCTAAACCATCTACAGAGGAACAGAAGAGATACAACAAAAAACAAGCTGAGAAAAAGCTCATACGCTTAATCAATGCAAATTTTGATGAAGATGATATAATTATGCACCCAACCTACGAGCCAACTAATGCTCCACAAGATGAAAAGCAAGCTCGTAAAGATTTAACAAATTATTTCCGCAGACTTAAAACTCGAAGACAGAAAGAATTAGCAAAAGTTAAAGAAGCTTTGAAAGCGTTGCCAGAAATAGAAGCCCTTGCGGAGCAAAGAGAAGAATTGCTTAGACGAAAGAAAAAATTAGAAACTCCTTTTAAGTACATATATGTCATTGAATGTGTTACATACAAAACAGGAGAATTGAAAGGCTGTAATAACTATCACTTTCATGTAATATTTACTGGTGGCATATCAAGAAAAGAACTTGAAGCAATGTGGCAAAATGGAATCCGAACAAACGCAGACCGTTTTCAGCCTAATAAGTTTGGACCTGAAGCTATTGCTAAATATATGCTTAAAGACCCACAAGGTTCTAAACGCTATGTCTGCTCGAGAAATCTCGCGAAACCAAAAGTCACGATTCAAGATAATAAAATTACAACTCGTGGATTGGCAAGAATCGCAAGGGAAAGATTAGACGATACAGCATATTGGGAGCGGAAATATAAGGGGTATCGCTTTGTTAAATGCTATGCAAGATACAATGAGTATAATGGGTACTGGTATATGTCGGTCATAATGTATAAGACAGACGGACAAACAGTACCACGATGGGAGGTAAAAGATTGGTTAGACGATTAACAAGTAAAGAATTGACTAAGAGAATCATCAAAGAAAAAACAGAAAACATTGCATTACAATGCGTGAATTGTAGAGCGATGTACGAAATCAAGAGTAAGTTTTCTGATGGCTGTATATGTTCTTCTTGTGGTTCGCCTTGTAAAGCAATAGGCTTTTTAAGTTCTGCAAAATTACATAAAAGTCATACACAGCACGAAGCCGCCGAGCAAGAAGCTTTATTCCGTTGGGCATCATATCAATATGGGATATATCCAGAGTTGCGGCTTATGCATCATATTCCAAACGGCGGAAGCAGAAATAAACAAGAGGCTGCAAATTTAAAAAAGCAAGGTGTTAAATCAGGAGTGCCAGACATATGTTTGCCAGTTCCTCGTGGAAAATATCATGGACTATATATCGAGATGAAAGCAGGCAAAAATAAGGCAACAGACAATCAAAGCAAATGGCTTGAAGCGTTAAACAATCAAGGCTATGTTGCTGTAGTTTGTGTTGGCTGTGCTCAGGCGGTTGAAGTAATAACAAAATATTTAAGCGGAGGAAAATAAAATGAATGATAACGAAAACAAAAAAATAAATTTTGAAGGCATTTGTCCGTTCTGCGGACAGGCTTCACTTAATGAGGAATGTAATTGTGACGGTGCTCAAAGAGAACGAAAAATTCAAAGCCAAATACAGCGTGCTACAGATACTATTTATGAACTATTCGGCCCTGATTGTACAGAGAATGGCTATATTCCTATTGCAGATGAAAGTATAAAACTTATGCGTGAAATTGTAGAACAAGTAGCGTATTGGAAAATGTACTCTGCTTCGCTGCATATTGCGAATGGAGTAAAAGCAAAGATTTCAAGAACTGCAAGCGGTAAAATCAAAATCGAGCGTTCAGAAACTAAAAAGCAAGCATTAGAGGTTGAAGATTAGAAACAAGAAAACGAGAGCGGAATACGGAGGTGTCTGCCGTGCCTAAGCACAGAGACTTAAAGCTTGACAACATATCGAAATACAGATACAGAGAACTATACAACTGGTGTCTGCAATATTGGGATTGGCAGAAACCGAAAGCGAAAGAATTTTTTGTACAGTACAGAAAAAATTGTGATTTGCTCGAATTGACATTACATGAAGCTATCATTGAGATATATGGAGATAACACTGAAATAATATATCCGATTATGCTCGAAGCGATAACAAATGAAAATGTTACATACGAGTATCTGTCTATGCAAAGGAATATTCCTTGCGGAAAGTACTTGTATTGGAAAATTCGTAGAAGATTTTATTATTTATTGGACAGAAAAAAATAGTATTAGTTTATGCCGCACACTCTTGATATGGTGTGCGGTTTTTATATGCCGAAAATTAGAGTTATTGGTACATACTTTTAGTATAAAATAACAATAAAACATAATCAGAATACTATAAAACCATATTGAATTTATTAAAAATTCGAGAGCGGAATTAAATGGAGGTGGAATAATGGCGAGAGATTTCGCAAAGCAATTTTACAAATCAAAGCAATGGCAAAAGTGTCGTGCATCTTACATTTTAAAACGGCAAGGCATTGACGGTGGAATGTGTGAAACCTGCCATCAAGAGCCTGGGAAAATTGTACACCATAAAATATGGCTCAGCCCTGAAAATATCAATGACCCAAACATATCACTCAATCATGAAAATTTAAAGTATGAATGTCAAACTTGTCACAACAAAGAGGGTTGTCAAAAAGAAGAAAACGGACGATATTATTTCGGAGAGGACGGTCAGATTTACCCGATACCCCCCTGAAAATTTTTTCAAAATTTCGGAATGGAGACCGAGAGAGGAGGTAGTAATACAACGCAGGGAATTTTATAGACCCCCCTCCCCTTGATTAAGGAGGCGAAAAAAATGACAGGAGTTAATGAACTTGAAGAGAGACAAGCGAGAATTGATAAAGAACAAAAGAGATTAGCAAGGCTTTACTCGAAGATAGACAAAAAAAGAAAGGCTGTTATACAAGGGCTTATCGAAAGAGCTGCTTTTATGCGAGTGTCTCTCGATGATATGGAAGAAGATTTAAATGTTTACGGATTTACAGAAATGTTTCAACAAGGCGAACAAGAACCATATGAGCGTGAACGCCCAGTAGCTAAGCAATACAATTCAATGAACACAAGCTATCAAAAAATAATCAAGCAGTTGACCGACTTATTGCCAAAACAAGTTGAACAACAAAAAGATGATGGCTTTGACTCTTTTGTATCAGAGCGTGCTGACATATGATTAAATATCCGCTGACATATAATCCCATTCGTGATTACTATGAAAAAATCTGTTCTGGAGAGGTTACTGTATGTAATAAACTGCGTCTAACGTATCGAAAAATCATAAGCGATATTGAAAATACTTCAAGCGAATATTTTTATTCGAGTAAAAGAGCAAATCATATACTTGAATTTGCCGAAAATTTTTGCCGGCAAAGTAAAGGTAAATATGGCGGCAAACTTGTAAAACTTGAATTATGGGAACAAGCTGCACTTGCAACAATTTTTGGCTTTGTTGATATTAACGGCTTACGCAAATATCAAAGAGCTGTGCTTATTGTCGCTAAGAAAAACGGAAAATCTTTACTTGCATCAATCGTCGGATTGTATTTACTTGTCGGAGACAATGAACCGGGAGCGGAAGTTTATTCAGTAGCAACCAAAAAAGACCAAGCTAAAATCATATGGCTTGAATCAAAAAGAATGGTGAAAAAATCCCCTGTTTTAAGCAAGCGGATTAAAACTCTAACTCATGAGTTACAGTGCGAAATAAACGACGGAATATTTAAACCGCTTGCATCTGACAGTGATACGCTTGACGGATTAAATGTTCACGGCGTGCTAATGGACGAAATACATCAATGGCGAAATGGTCGTGCTTTGTATGACATTATGGCAGACGGCATAACTGCAAGAGACCAACCACTTATTTTCATAACATCGACTGCTGGAACAGTTAGAGAAGACATTTACGATTTTATTTATGATGAAGCAACACGAACCATTAACGGCTATTTTGAGGATAATGGTTACAAGGATGAACGCTCGATTTACTTTATCTATGAGCTGGACAGTCGAAAAGAATGGCAAAATCCAGACGCATGGAAAAAAGCAAACCCTGGGCTTGGTACCATCAAAAATGAAAAAACATTGCGTGAAAAAGTCGAAAAGGCAAAGAGAAATCCTGCGTTAGTAAAAAATCTTGTATGTAAGGAGTTCAACATACCAGAGACAAGCACAGAAGCTTGGTTAACACTTGAAGTGTTAAATAACACGGCAACTTTTGATTTATTAGAACTAAAACCTCGATATGCTATAGGTGGTGCTGACTTATCAAGCACAACGGATTTAACGGCGGCAAAAGCACTGTTCAGAGTACCAAATAATGATTATATATATGTGCTTTCAATGTATTGGCTTGCGGAAGAACTTGTTGAAAGAAGAATAAGAGAGGACCATATACCATATGATATTTGGATTGAACAAGGTTATATGAGAACTTGCCCAGGTAATACTGTGCACGCAAAGTATGTGACAGAATGGTTTGTTGAACTTCAAGAGCAATTCGATGTTTATATACCTTGGGTTGGATATGACAGTTGGAGCGCTAAGTACTGGGTAGAAGAAATGAGGAATTACTTCGGCCAAGAAAGTATGATACCTGTAATTCAAGGTAAGAAAACTCTTTCAGACCCTATGAAACGTTTGGGAGTGGCTCTACAAAGCAAACTTATCAATTATAACAACAATCCTATCGACAAATGGTGTCTTGCAAATACTTCATATGATGAGGATAAAAACGGCAATATACAGCCTTGCAAAACTTCAAAACCAACAAAAAGAATAGACGGCACAGCAGCATTATTAGATGCGTATGTTGTTTATCTTGATAAAGAGAATGAATATCTTAGCTTGATTTAAGGGGGTGAAATTTTGAAATTGTTTAAAAACAAAAGAAATAAGGATTCTGACAAAGTTACTCAAATTAAAATTGTAACTCAAACAGGAAATGGTCTGTATACATATGGTGGAGATGTTTATAAAAGCGATATTGTACGGTCTTGTATACGCCCTTTAGCTGCAGCTGTAGGCAAACTTTCAGCTAAACATATCCGTGATACTACTAACTCAAATCAAGAGCATATCATCTCAGTTAATCCAGAACCGTATATGAGAATACTACTTACAGAACCGAATCCGCTTATGTCAATGCAAAAACTATTAGAAAAGCTCGCTAATCAGCTTGAGTTAAATAGCAATGCGTTTGCTTTAATTATGCGTGATGCAAACGGCTATCCAATAGCAATATATCCAATTCCTTGCGTTCAAGTCAATGCACAATATAGTAAATCAGGAGATTTATACTTAAAATTTTTGATGCGTAACGGCAAATCATGCACTTTTGATTATCAAGATGTTATACATCTGCGAAGTGATTTCTACGCTAACGATGTATTTGGTACACCAAAATCAGATACACTACTTCCACTTATGGATATTGTGCAAACAACGGACCAAGGCATAGTAAAAGCAATTAAAAATTCCAACATTGTACAGTGGCTCATAAAGTATACATCAGCTATCCGACCAGACGATATTAAGAAAAACGCAGAGAAATTTGTAAAAGATTATCTTGATGTATCTACAGAATCAGTTGGAGTTGCTGCAACTGACGGTAAAGCTGATATTCAGCGAGTAGAACCAAAAGACTATGTGCCGAACGCTGAACAAATGGATAGAACATCAAAACGAATATATGCAGCCTTTAGCACAAATGAAAAAATTATACATAGTAACTATACCGAAGATGAATGGAATAGTTATTATGAATCGAAAATTGAACCTATCGCAATAGATTTAGCAAACGAATTTACTCGTAAACTGTTTACAAGACGTGAAAGAGGTTGCGGTAATCGAATTGTATTTGAAGCTGCAAATCTCGCTTGTGCATCAATCAGTACAAAGTTGAATCTGGTGCAGATGGTTGACCGTGGTGCTCTTACACCTAATGAATGGCGTGCAACGCTTAATCTTGCACCTCTTTCGGGAGGAGATAAACCTATTCGCCGTCTTGATACGGCAGTTGTAACAACGGAAGGAGGTGAATAAATTGAATATCAATATAAATGGGGCAATCATCAGCAATGATGATAAGTGGATTTATGATTATTTTGAGATGAGTTCTGCTTGTCCTCGTGACATTGAAAAAGCAATAATTACCGCTAACGGAGAACCTCTGGAAGTTTACATCAATAGCAGAGGTGGCAGTATATTTGCAGGCTCGGAAATATATAGTCGTTTGCGAGATTACTCAGGTAATGTAAACATACATATAACTGGACTTGCTGCAAGTGCTGCAAGCGTTATTGCGTGTGCATCACATTGTGATATATCACCAACGGCTATGATTATGATACACAATGTATCTTCGTATGCGAGCGGAGATTACAACACTATGCAAAAAGAAAGTGAAATATTAAAACTTTGCAATGAATCTATATGTAATGCGTACGCACTTAAAACTGGTATGGATAAAAATACACTTTTAGAACTCATGAACAAAGAAACGTGGTTTACAGCTGAACAGGCAGTAGATATGAAATTTGTTGATAGTATTACATCGCCTAAAACGAATATATCTGCTTCAAATTTTGTAGCTTCCTGTGCTGATATAATTCCTCAAGCAATTATAAATCAAATCCGGCATAAAAAAATTGCCGCTCGTGCACAGGCAAAATTAAATCTTATTAAAATAACTGGAGGCATAAAATTATGACATATGAAATGTATAACGAAAAGCGTAAAGAACTTATTGCAAAAGCAGACAAGTTTATTAACGAAGGTAAAACTGATGGAGAACTTAATGGTATATTTGAATCCATAAAGGCCCTTGACAATCAGTATGCAGAAGAAACAAAAGCACAAGCAAATCTTAATGCGATAAAAGGTACAAGCATTCCTCAGCCAGAAGCATTTGCAAACAAAGAAACTCTTGAGCTTGCAGAAAATACAAATGATAATAGCGAAAGCTATAAAAATGCGTTCATTAAGGCTATTCATGGTGAGACTCTTTCTGTTCAAGAAAATCAAATCATTGATGAATTTAATAAGGAATTTAGAAATTCAGACACAACAAAGCAACACGCACTTGTTATCCCGGAAACTCTTATGAGTGATATTTGGCAGAAAGCTGCCGAGCAACATCCTATCCTTGATGACCTTACACCAACTTATATAAAAGGCGATGTTAAGTTTTTATATGATGCAAGTGAAGATAGTGATGCTGACTGGATTGATGAAGCTGATAAAAGTTCAGATGCAGCATTTTCAGAAAATTCTATCTTACTCACAGGTTGCGAATTATCTAAATCAATCACACTATCATGGAAATTGAAAAAAATGGCATTAGATGATTATATACCATATGTAATAGAAAAGCTCGGTAAAAAAATCGGCAACACTATCGCAAAAGCTATTGTTTCGGGTAAAGGAAAACCATCAGCAAAAGAGTTCAAAGCACAGCCAAGGGGTATTGTTACTGCACTTAAAGCAGAATCTGGTAAGCCGAATGTTATTGAATACTCTGGCAATCTTACATATACAACTATCACATCCCTCATGGCATTGCTTAACGCAGCTTATAAATCGGGAGCAGTTATCTATGCTAATTCAAAAACAGTATGGACGGTCCTTTACAATCTTGTTGATGCAAACAAGCGTCCAATTTTTGTACAAGATGTCACCGCAGGGGGTATAGGTCATATTTTTGGTGTGCCGGTAAAAGAAGAAGATGCTATGTCCGATAATGATATTCTTCTTGCTAATATCAACGAAGGATATAGATTTAACTTTAACGAAAGTATGTCACTATATCAGGAAGAGCATGTAAAAGCTCGTGAAACGGATTATATGGCTTATGGCATTGCAGATGGTGATGTTATATCAACAGAACCTTTTGCAATGCTCACTCCTGCAACTACAACAGGAAAATAATATGAATGAAGAACTTATAAAATTTATTCGTAAATCATTGAGAATAACAACATCTGCGTTTGATGATGAAATTAGCACTCTTATTGAAGCAGCGTTGATTGATATGGAAAATGCAGGTGTTTATAACCCCAATAAGGATAATGCACTAATAAAGCAAGCGATAAAACTATACTGCATGGGATATTTTGGTGATAGACCGAATGCGGAACGATTTGTTTTAGCTTATGAGTCATTACGAAACAGCATAGCATTGGCAGGTGATAGTTTTGATTGATACTGTTGTAAATTTATTATCTGAAAAGATAGAACCTGATGAGCTTGGCAATCAAATATCAGTGCTTACTAAAAAGCCTATATTTGCAACTATATCAAGTGTAACACAGTCGGAATATTTCAAAGCAGCTACAATCGCATTAAAACCTCAATATAAAATTGCAGGAGTGTTTTTTGCTGATTACAACAATGAGAAATATGTTGAAATTGATGGTTGCAAGCATGAAATATATCGAACATATCGTGATGGTGATTATATGGAGCTATATGTAACCGAAAGGATAGGTGTTATTGATGGCTAAAAGGAGTAATCAACATAAAACACGTGGATATTCAGATGTTGGTGCTGAGATAATGGCATGCTTAGAAAACTACACAGATAGTTTAAAGACATGTGTTGATGAAGTTGTTGATGATACAGCAAAAGAACTTAAAGACAGAATAAAAGCTGATAGTCCAAAACGAACAGGAGAATATAAAAAAGGCTGGAGGATAAAGACTCTTTTTAAAGGTCACGGAAATCATCGACTTGTTATACACAATAAAACTAATTATCAACTCACACACTTACTTGAATATGGTCATGCTGTAGACGGCGGAACTAAGCGTGTACCTGCTCACCCTCATATAAAGAAAAACGAAGAACTATTTCAAGAAGAACTTGAAGAACGTATAGGTGATGCTATAAGTAAATTATATTGAAAGAGGCCTTGCAATGACAGAAAAAGAATTATATGACGCACTTCGCAAAACTCATTTTCCGGTTGCTCGTAATGCTTTCGAGGAGCGTCAGTCTCCTCCATATGTCATTTATACAAATGTTGATTACAAGACTGTTGCAGCGAATAGTAAGCAAACGTTAACGCAGCCAACGGTTTGTGTTGAATTATATATCAACCGTAATGATGTAACTGCAGAAAGCAGAATTGAAAGTGTATTAAACGAACTTACAACTTACTCAAAATCAAAGTCTTATGTATCAGAAGAAAAAGTTTATCTAATAAGATATGAATTTGAACTATAAGGAGGAATCTTAAATGATGTAACCGCAGAAAGCAGAATTGAAAGTGTATTAAACGAACTTACAACTTACTCAAAATCAAAGTCTTATGTATCAGAAGAAAAAGTTTATCTAATAAGATATGAATTTGAACTATAAGGAGGAATCTTATATGTCTAATCAAGCAAAAATTAAAACAAAGCTCGTTGCTGTTGGATATGCACCAATACTTAGCGAAACAAAAGAAAAAACAACATATGGTAATCCAGTTTATTTTGCGGCCGCAGAAGCTGGTGGCAGAGAATATTCTATAAGTCCAGTCGGAGAAGTAAAAAAAGTATCCGCAAACTCTCAGCAAGTATATGCCTGCGAGCAAAATGGCGGATATGATATAACATTGACGCTTTTGGCTGTTATTGATGATATTGAAAAAAACTGGCTTGGCAAAACTATTGCTAAAAACGGTGTCCTCGAAATCAACAATAATGTTGAGCTACCGAAATTTGCTCTTATTCTAAGCGACCAAAGCACAGACAATATAGGCAAGACAGAAATTTTGTATCGTTGCAGTGTTTCAGCTCGACCATCAACAAATGGAGCAACAGAGGAAGATGGCACATTTGAATTTCAGTTCCCTGAATATTCTATTTCCGCTACACCTCGAATTAACGATAATTATGTTAAGTTTACTATCCCTGGTGTTGCGGAATTAAGTACAATTCCTGAACCTATTCTTAACGAATAACGAGGGATATGTATGGAAAAAACAATTATCATTGAAGGTAGACAGGTAAAGTTTAAATCTACTGCTGCAACTATGCTCAGATACAAGGCACAGTTTGGCAGAGATATGTTAAGAGATTTTAGTATATTACAAGCGGCTTTTCAGAAAACCAAAAAAGGAATTAAATTAGTTGATATAGATAAATTAGATATGGAAACTATATATAATCTTATTTGGGTGTTTGCAAAAACAGCTGATAACTCTATACCTGATGTAATAGACTGGTTTGATACTTTCGATACATTTCCGCTTATAAATGTTTTGAGTGAGCTTACAGATTTACTAACAAGCAGTCTGAAGGTTGACCGAAAAAACGAGTAAAAGGCAGTAATAGTAAATCGAGCAGCATTACAGTAGAACAACTAATGGCTATGTGCTATGCTCGTGGACTTACTGTTGCAGACTTTGAGGTCTGTACAATAGGTATGTTAATCAATTACTGCCATGAATACGACCGTATGAAACTAAAATCGCAAGGAAAGACTGTTATTGACCCAGAAGAGCGTTATCATCAACTTAAAGGAATAGAACGGCAAGTTGATGATAAATTTGCTCGTGGAGAAATCAGTGAAGAAAAATATAGAAAGTATAAGCAATCTCTTGCGGAATGGGAGTGTAACTAATGGCGAGCAAGAATATCAAAGGCATTACTGTTGAAATAGGTGGAGACACAACAGGCTTAGATAAAGCTTTATCTGATGTCAATAAACAAGCTAATACTCTATCTGCTGAAATGAGACAAGTTGATAATGCACTTAAAAACATTGACCCTGATAGCACAGAACTGCTTGCTCAAAAGCAAGAAATACTCAGCAAGCAGATTGAAGTTACTTCGGACAAGCTTGAAAAGCTTAAATCTGTACAAGACCAGGTTAATGAGCAAGTCAAGAATGGCAAAATCAGCGAAACTACATACAGAGGCTTTCAGCGTGAAGTCATTGCTACAGAAGCAACTCTAAAAAAGCTACAACATCAACAGGAAGATTTATCAAAAGAAACTGTAACCTTCGCAGAAGCTACTAAAAATGTAGTTAAAGCTACAGAGTCAGCCCCTAAAAATGCATATGAACAGGTACAAAATTCTCTTAAATCTTCGGAGGATTATGCTAAATCCCTTGAAGATGAAATGCAAAAAGTTAATAAAGTCCTTAAAGATGTTGACCCTAAAAATCCTGAATTACTTGCTCAAAAGCAAGAAATTTTAAACTCACAAATAAAAAATACGACTAATAGACTTGGCGAACTCAAAGAAGCTCAATCTAAAGTCGAAGAACAGTTTAAAAACGGAGACATAGGTGAACAACAATACAGAGAATTTCAGCGTGAAGTTATTAGCACTGAAAAAGAATTAGCTAATTTATCACAACAGCAAACGGAATTAGAGAAAGCCACTGATGATACTGCTGATGAGATAGATAACTTAAACAAGTCAACTAAAGACGCTGGAGAAGCCGCAGAAGATTCTTCAGATAAATTTGAAGGACTTGGTTCTATATTAAAAGGTATTGGTGCTGCTATAGGTACAGCTGTTGCGGCTGTTGGTGCAGCAACAGTAAAACTAAGCAAAGATTTAGTTCAACTCGGCGATGATTATAACTCTGCTGTAAACGATATTGGAGTGAAAACAGGTGCGACAGGCAAAGAACTTGAAGGACTTGGAGATATTGCAAAAAATGTTTATACCCATAATTTCGGTGATAGTCTCGAAGATGTTGCAGAAGGATTATCTCTTGTTAAACAAAATACTGGCTTAATGGGTGATGAACTTGAAGCTGCAACAGAAGCAAGCTATAAGCTTCGTGACGGTTTTGATTTTGATATGGGAGAAAGTTCGAGAGCGGCGGCAGCACTCATGAAAAATATGGGTGTATCTGCTGAAGAAGCATATAATCTTATTGCCTACGGTGCTCAGAATGGTGCAAATAAAAATGGTGATTTACTTGATACTATCAATGAATACTCGGCTCAGTATGCTTCGTTAGGTTTGTCTGCTGACCAGTTTGTTAACACTCTTGTAGATGGTGCTCAGAATGGTGCTTTTAGCGTGGATAAAGTCGGAGACGCAGTCAAAGAGTTAAATCTTAGGGTAAAAGACGGCTCGGCAAATGAGGCGTTCGCTGAATTAGGTCTTGTATCAAAAGACAATAGCGAAAAAGTCGAAGAAACAACAAATAAAATCGCTGACCTTGAGCAAAAACTCAAATATGCCGAAATGGCACAATCACAGTTTAACGATAAGACTTCAGAACTTACAAAAACCAAAAATGCTGACAGTATAAAAAGCTACAAAGAGCAAATTTCAGAACTAAAAGATAGTCTGAACGATATAAAAAATGCGACAGATAGTACATTACCATCAGCAGAAGAACTACAAGCTCAATTTGCTGCAGGTGGTGAAAAAGCTCAAACTGCATTTAATCAGGTTGTTGCTGCTCTTGATAAAATTGAAGACCCTGTCGAAAAAAATAAAATCGCTGTTGAATTGTTTGGCACTCAATTTGAAGATTTGCAAGATACTGTACTGCCTGCTTTGAAAAATGTATCAACAAACACAAAAGAAGTTGGAGATGTATTATCTGATATAGATAAGATACAATATAACGACCTTAATAGTGCCTTAGAAGGTACATCTCGTTCTATTCAAGGCGTATTTATGGATACGGCAAGTGAGCTATCAAGCGGTATTACTGATGTGTTATCTGGGCTTGGCAACGCAATAAATGAAGCTGATGGCGATTTTGATAAAATCGCAGAGGCAATCGGTACAGCTCTTGAGGGTGCATTATCGGTTGTATCAGAACAACTACCAAAGATAATGTCACTTGTAACAAACGCTATAAAATCTATTGGAAATTCAATAGTAAAGAATATGCCTACGCTAATAAATACGGCTGTAAGTATATTTGATGAATTGTTTAAAGCTCTTATGGAAGCTCTTCCGGAGCTCACGCAAGGACTTATGCAACTTATCAGTGGATTACTTGATAGCGTAATATCAAACTTACCAACAATAGTAAGTTCTTTGCTTGAGATTTTAACAACTTTGATTACAGAACTCACTGCACAGTTACCAACACTTATGCCAATGCTTATTGAAGCAGCGTTAAGCATTATACAAATGATTATAGATAATCTGCCGACTCTGCTTACTGCTTTGTTACAACTTATGCAAGGTTTAGCACAAGGCATATTAGATTCTATGCCAGTAATAATTGCTGCTCTCCCTCAAATTATACAAGGAATTGTTGATTTTTTAATTGAGTCAATACCGCAAATAATTGATGCAGGTATACAATTATTAACCGCTCTTGTAGAGGCCTTGCCTGAGATTATAAGTGCGATTGTAGCAGTTTTACCAGAGATTATTACAGGTATTGTTAGCGCTCTGATTGAGTCTATCCCTGAAATAGTGCAAGCTGGTATTGATTTACTGACAGCTCTTATAGATGCTCTGCCAGAAATTATAGCAACTATTGTAGATGCTTTACCTGAAATCATTGAAGGCATTTGTACTGCACTTATTGATGCTATACCTCAATTAATTGAGGCTGGCATTAAGCTGTTCATTGCTATAATTCAAAATTTACCAGAAATTATCAAAGGCATAGTTACACATATACCGGAAATTATCAAAGGTATTGTTGAAGGTTTTGCCTCTCTTGTGGGAGAGATGGCGAAAATTGGTGGAAATATTATAAGTGGAATTTGGGACGGTATTTCAGGTGCAGCATCTTGGCTCTGGGAAAAGGTTAGCGGATTTTGCTCAGGATTATGGGATAACATTAAAGGATTTTTCGGTATACATTCTCCATCAAGGCTTATGCGTGATACTGTTGGTAATTATATTGCATACGGCATCGGAGAAGGCTTTGTGCAAGCTATGCCAGAAGTTACTAATGATATGACAAATGCTTTACCATCAACACTTAGCAGTGATATTCAAGCTGATTTCGATATTCAAGATAATCTTGATGAAATCGAAAATCAATCAGTTGTTATATCATTTATTCCTGACCTATCGTTTCTTGATATAATTCGTGATGCACTTAGCGATATATCTTTTCCTGTTGCTTTTTCACCAAATACAACTACAGCAAGTATGTCAGATAATCGGCTTAGTGGTATAAATTTAACTATCACTATTGGCACATTTAATAACAATAGTGATAAAGATTTAGACGCAATACTTGATTATGTTTCCGAAGGATTAGCTAATAGGTCGCAGAGATTGGGGGTCGTTTGGGGTGATACATGATTTTAGCTTTAACGGAAAATCTTTATTTGATTTTGGTGTTATAGTGACAAATTCCCCTGAATGGGTTGTGCCTCAAAGAGATGTAACATCTGTAAGCATTCCAGGGCGTTCGGGAGATTTAATAATTGATAATGGCAGATACAATAATCTCTCTATTCCTTATGCGGTTAGTACTATACCTGCATTTATGAAGAGTACATTATATGAAACCATTAACTCTTTAAAAGATTGGCTATTAACAAATGACACATATTGTAAGTTAACAGATACATATAATCCTGGCTATTATAGGCTTGCGAGAGTAAGCAATATAAACAACATTGTTAATGATATAGCAAGTGTTGGCAGTACAACAATCATTTTTGACTGTAAGCCCTATTTGTATCACAATGACGGAGAACAGCTTATCCAAGCAACCAGCACTAACTTTATAATCAAAAATCCTGAACATTGCGAAAGCGAACCATATTTTAAAATTTTCGGGAGCGGAGATATTACAGTAAGCGTTGGAGAATATTCATTCATTTTGACAAATGTTACTGATTATCTTGAAGTTGACTGTGAAATGCAAGACTGCTTTAGAAATTATACGAACTGCAACAAACAGTTTCAAGGCGTATTTCCAAAACTTCTTTGGGGTAATAATAATGTGATAATTAACGGTAATGTCAACAAGATTCAATATAAAGGGAGGTTCAGAAGGATATGATACCGATTTTGTACGAAAGAGGTACAACTGATTTCGATAATAATGGTTTGGGTGCCTTGACAGAAGCTACTAAATGTGTTGTTACCGAGGAACGCAACGGTGCATATGAAGTTGAATTACAATATCCAACTTCCGGAGCTAAATATAATTTACTCAATGAAGATTGTTTTATTAAGTGTAAGCCTAATGAAACATCGGAACCGCAGATATTCCATATTTATAAAAGTAGTTTACCAATAAGTGGCATTGTTACATATTACGGCGAACACATTCGCTACCAGCTTAATGGTATTCCAATACAAATATGCACCGTTGGTGGTAATGCTTCGGGCATTATGCAATCACTTAAATCTAAAGCATTACTCAACTGTCCGTTTGAGTTTTGGAGCAATGTTAACAGTGGAGGCTCTTATAGTGTAAGTACACCATCTACATTAGGCAGTTTACTTGCTGGCACAGATGGTAGTATTTTAGATAGATTTGGTGGAGAATATGAATTTGATAATTATACTGTAAAGTTACACAGTCAAAGAGGACAAGATGCAGGAGTTACAGTCAGATATGGTAAAAATCTTTCTGCATTTACTTCAACTGTGGATTTAACAAATAATTATACTCATGTGTTACCTTACGCTACACAAAATAATGAAACTGTAACAGGTGATATTATCAAGCTCGATAATGCAGATTTATACAGTTATTACAAGTGTTATATGCTTGATTTATCAAGTGAATATGGTAATAATATTTCGATTACTAAGGATAACTTAGCAACAAAAGCTAAAGCATATATTAAAACTGCAAAACTTGATGAGGTCAAAGCAAGCTATAAAATATCTTTTGTACAGCTTTGGCAAACAGAAGAATACAAAGATGTAGCAGCACTACAACGCTGCGTGTTATGTGATACAGTTACAGTAGAGCATAGTATACATAATATTTCGACTAAAGTTAAAGTCGTTAAAACTGTATACGACACACTTTCGGAACGCTATACATCAATGGAACTTGGAAGTGTAAGCACAAATTTTGCAAGAACGGTATCAGAAAATATCGCTACATCAGCAAAACAAACATCTTCCGCCCTTGAATTAGCTGTTGAAACGGCAACGAAGAAGATAACAGGAAATATCGGCGGTTATGTTGTATTCAAACTTAATGCAAATGGTAATCCAGAAGAACTTTTGATAATGGATACAAACGACATCAGCACTGCAACGAAGGTATGGAGATGGAACAAAGAAGGTCTTGGTCACAGTTCCACTGGTTATAATGGCAAATATGGACTTGCAATGACTTCTGATGGTGAAATAGTAGCGGATTTTATTAAGACTGGTTCATTAAACGCAAGTCTTATAAAAACCGGTGTACTCAATGCAGACTTAATAAAAACAGGCACTATAACAAGTGCAGATGGAACAGTCTCGATAGATATAAGTAATGGTACCATAACTACTACAGGTTCTACAGCAGGATATACAACAAGACTTACATTACAATCTGGTTATATCGTTGTAAGCCGTATCAAAAATGACAACACACAAGAAGTCGGGAAATTTGGATTTTATTCCGACAATGGAGAAGCTAAAGCTTTCTTGTTGGTCCATAAAGTAACAGCTGATGAAATTGTTGCAAATGATAGTGTTTCTATAGGTGGCATAAAAGCTCAAAGGAAATCAGAAAGCGATAGAGATTCTATATATGCATCGGCATATACTTCGCCTACATACAGGCTTAGCAATAATTCAAAGTCGAATGTTGGTGCATTTTATATTTCTTCCGCTGGTCATTCGGTTCTTGAAACTGATTTATTGCGATTTGATGGGAACGAAATATATAAAAGAACAATGACTATAGACGGTAATACAATAAAATATCTTGGTTGGTAAAAATAAAAGGAGGTTATAATATGCAAATACCACATTATAATATTGTACTCGATGTTAACTTGAAAGCATATCAAGCTGCAACTATTATTGCAAGAGTAGGAGATAAAAAATCTCGTTATATTGACATTGAGCTGCGAGCTGGAAATGAACGCATATTACTCAATAAAGAACGAGTAACTCTTACTGTAGCAGATGAAAACGAAACAATCGCTCTTACAGACTGTACAATCAGCAATAATATTATTACTGCTGAACTTACAGAAAATATGGTAGCTAAATCTGGAAAACTTAAAGCTGAAATTACAGTATACGGAACAAATAAAGAGGTTATCACTACTGTGCAGTTTGGCATTGATATAGTAGGCAAATTATCAACCGAAGTTGTCGAGCGTGAAAATGATTTCAGTGCTTTGCAGGCAGCCCTTTCTGATGTTGCCTCAACAAGCAACAGAATAAATGAAGTTTCCAGTCGAATACAGCCAATTACGCTTGGTGGCACAGGGGCAACAAAGACTTATGATGCAGTGCAAAATCTTAAAGCCCCATATTTAGGAGCAGTTACAACTATTCCTGCTGATTCCGACCTTAATAATTTTACGACAGACGGTACTTATGATATTGGTGCTTCTGTAAGTGCAAGCATAGCCAATGCACCCGTTACAGGCAGTACATACAAGCTTTTCGTAATGCACGCAGTAGCTTCAACACTTACAGAACAGATAGCTATTGTACCAGGCAAGGGAGCTTTATATCTGAGAAACTGTTCAAGCAGTACTTGGAGTAATTGGACGAAAATCACCTCATATACTCCACAAATAGATGAGGTTGGAACATGGATTCCAAGCCTTGATGGAGATGGCACAATTACAATAAAAAATGCCGACTATGTTTATAATGGCAGCACTATAATGATTACGGTTACAATAACGGCAGGAAGTGATATAACGGGTACATCTCTGACAGTTACAGGCTTACCAATTATCGCAAAACGAGCTGTTGCCGCAACTGCATATATAAACGGAAGCAGTGCAAGTGTAGCAAGTATAAATGGTACTGGCATATTGGTTAAATCTGATTCATCTCTTGCAAGCAAGTCGATAACAGTTACAGGCACATATTTAGTTTAATTTTGGAGGTTTTATTATGGAAATTAAAAATGTTATTACAGTAGATAATCTTACAACAGAAAGCGTTTCTGTTAAAACTCAGCGTGTACTTATCGAGGATAACGGTACAGAAACTGCTCTCGGTTTGCCTTCACGCAAGGCTTACACTAATTCAAATGACGGTCGTACAGAGCTTGCCGTAGAGGTACAAGAACCTTATTTTTCTGCTATTATCTCCGTTTGGGGCAATGAAGAAAAGGAGTGATTGCTATGGATTTCAAAATTGTAGCAGCAAAACTGACTGTATCAGCTTTTTTTGCTGCACTTGTAACATATTTAGATGCACTTATAGTACCTATTATAATCTTAATTACAGTTGTTATCTGCGATTATATAAGTGGTCTTGGTAAGGCATATATCGTAGGAGATTTAAGCTCAAGAACTGGCATAAAAGGAATTATTAAAAAATTATGTTATTTTATGGCTGTTGCAGTTGCTATGGGTGTAGATTGGCTTATATCACTTGGATTTATGCATATAGGTTTAGACATAAAAGATAATATGGTAGTTGCACTTATTGTAATTGTTTGGCTTGTGATAAATGAACTTTTAAGTATACTCGAAAATCTTGCAATCATCGGTGTTCCGCTCCCAAAATTCTTGATGTCAATTACTAAAAAATTAAAAGTTGTTGCTGAAAATACTGTAAAAACAAGTACAGATAATGAAGATAAATAGTATTGATATTAGTGATTTATATGGAATTCAGCATGAAATCTATAACGATGATGAAACAGTAGATTTAGGTAGTATTGAATTGAGAAAAAACGATACAAGAGAATATCTATTAGATAGCACTGATGTAGATAAGCTAAACTTATTGGAAAAAGCTGAAGATGGCAGTACTGCTTGGTGTACAGATACACATGAATTATATGTAAAACATAACAATAAATGGATAAAACAATAATGAAAGGGAGTTCTATTATGACAGAACAGGTTAAAAGACAAATTATCAAGGCTTTTGCTTATGATAAGAGTAAAGAAGAAATTAAAGAGTGCATGAATGTATCTGATGAAGATGTTGACAGCATTACAGACGAAGAGATTAAGGCTGAAAAGAACTATTACAAAGAAATGGGGTATCTACAGTGAAAGAAAAATTGATTGATGTCAGCACCTGGAATGGAAATATCGACTGGGATAAGGTCTATAAATCAGGCGTAAGATACGCTATGATTCGTT
>ENA-ORMN01000448-ORMN01000448.1-human-gut-metagenome-genome-assembly--contig:-NODE-448-length-50175-cov-24.060555_pt1 | contig 50175 bp, 43 predicted proteins | sample MGYA00242102_ERZ508993 | MGnify/ENA primary metagenome ERZ508993 (study PRJEB26280, sample SAMEA2338770) | human gut metagenome | biome: human gut; feature: human-associated habitat; material: faeces...
AACGGCGAAGGAATCATGGCAAATACGCTCGTCGAGGCTGCGCCAGAAAGCCCGCCCGGTCAACGGTAGGCCCTTGCGAACTCGATGAACTGCCGGTCGAGAGCCGACGGCTCGGCTTCGACGTGCACGAACGCGAAATCGCGCCGCAGGGGAAGGTCTTCGAGGTCGATGATCCGCAGCACGCCGCTGCGCAGCAGGGGCACCACCATGGAGTCCGTCAGCGCCCCGGGGGCCAGGGCCTCGCCGTGCTCCTTCAGGCACTTTTCCAGGCCCTCCTCCGCCTCCGGCGGCAGGGTCTCCGCCTTGGGCAGGTTCATGATGCGATAGATGTTGGCGGTGTCCGCCACCACCTTTTCCATGCTCATGTGATAGGACGCGCCGGTGCATAGCACCACGCCCTCGGCCACCGCCCGGGCTCCCAGGGATTTCCGGCCCAGTGCCCCGTCGATGATGGACTTGTCCGCCCCCAGCTCAAAAAACATCCGGGACACCTCCCGCAGCTGGCTGGTGATGGACGGCCCCGCCAGCTGGACGTTTCCGGCGCTGCGGGCCCGGAGGATCACCACCTCGCCCAGAGGCGTGGGGATGCCGGTGGTGGCCAGGATCTCCGTGGTCACGTCGCCCAGCCGCAGCATATCCCGGGCCGTGGCGATCAGCGTTCCCTCCCGGACGAAGATGCCGGGCTTCTCCGTGCCCGTCACCACGTCGGTGGACTCGCCGTCCCGGCCGATGGACGTCAGCCCCAGGGTCCCCCGGAGCCGGTCATGGTGCAGCATCCAGTTGAGCATGGTGGTTTTTCCCGCGTTTTTGCACATGCCCACAATGGACATGGTTTTCACGCCGTTCAATATCTCAAGCAGCTGTGAGGACATATGATTCCCTCCCGGTGTAAGTCAATCTAAAATCATATTATAGCGTATATTTTGTCAAAAGAAAAGGGGTGATTTTTTCCCGGCAGAAATGACCGGAATCGGTCTTGCAAAACCGGGAAAACTTGGGTATAATAGTTTGGATAAACTGCGGTATTATGCCGCCAGAGCTAAAGAGGAACAACAAATGAGCACCATCATCACCTCCGTGGACCGGCACAGCCCGGCGGAGCGGGCCGGGATCGCCGCCGGGGAGCAGCTGCTGACCATCAACGGCCACGAGATCATCGACGTGCTGGACTATCGCTTTTACGGCTACGATACCGACTGCCGCCTGGAGCTGCGGGAGCCCTCCGGCGCCGTGCGGACCGTGTCCCTGCGCAAGCCCGAGGGCCGGGACCTGGGCCTGAATTTCGACACCGTTCTGATGGACGAAATGCGCTCCTGCGCCAACCACTGCATTTTCTGCTTTGTGGACCAGATGCCCCCCGGTATGCGCCAGACCCTGTATTTCAAGGACGACGACGCCCGGCTGAGCTTTCTGCAGGGAAACTACATCACCCTGACCAACCTGACGGATCGGGAGGCCCAGCGCATCATCGACCTGCGCATCAGCCCCATCAACGTGTCCGTTCACACCACGGACCCCCAGCTCCACTGCACCATGCTGGGCAACAAAAACGCCCTGCGGTCCCTGGACTACATCCGGGCCTTCTGCAAGGCGGGGATCGTGATGAACGGCCAGATCGTGGTGTGCCCCGGCTGGAACGACGGGGACCAGCTGCGCCGGACCCTCCGGGACCTGACGGAGATGCAGTTTTCCAGCTGCTCCCTGGTGCCGGTGGGCATCACCAAATACCGCCAGGGCCTGGCTAAGCTCCGGCCGGTGGACGCCGCCACCGCCGCCGAGATCATCGACATCGCCGACGAATACGGCCGGGAGAATCTGGAGCGCTTCGGCACCCGGCGCTTCTTCTGCGCCGACGAGCTGTATCTGCGGGCGGGCCGTCCCCTGCCACAGGCAGAGTATTACGAGGGCTACCGTCAGCTGGAAAACGGCGTGGGCCTGATGCGCTCCCTGGAGGACGATTTTCTGGCGGGGCTGGCCACGGTGGACGTGCCTGCGCGCTTCTCCCCTTTCACCATCGCCACCGGCACGGCGGCGGCCCCGTTTCTCCGGGGCCTGGTGCAGCGGGCCATGGGGGACTATCCCGGCCTGCGGGGCCAGGTCATCGCCGTGGAAAACGACTTCTTCGGCCACACCATCGACGTGGCAGGCCTGCTTACCGGCCAGGATATCTCCGCCCAGCTGCGGGGACGGGACCTGGGGGACCGGGTGCTGATCCCCATCCACATGATGCGCCACGGCGAGACCGTGTTTCTGGATGACTACACCGTGGAGCGTCTGAGCCGGGAGCTGGGCGTTCCCGTCCAGGTGGTGGACGAGGACGGCTTCGCCCTGGTGGACGCCATGTTCGCGGCGGAATGACCGCCATACCCAAATAAAAGGAGGTACCCCCTATGTCCAAGCCCCTGATTGCTATCGTGGGCCGGCCCAACGTGGGCAAGTCCATGCTGTTCAACAAAATCATCGGGCGGCGTCTTTCCATTGTGGAGGACACCCCCGGCGTCACCCGGGACCGCATTTACGGTGAAAGCGACTGGAACGGCCGGAAGTTCACCCTGGTGGACACCGGCGGCATCGAGCCCAACACGGATAACCAAATTCTGGCCTTCATGCGCCAACAGGCCCAGATCGCCATCGACAACGCCACCGTCATTGTCCTGGTGACGGACATCAAAACCGGCATGACCGCCGCCGACCAGGAGGTGGCGGGGATGCTGCAGCGGTCCAAGAAGCCCATTGTCCTGGCAGTGAACAAGATGGACTCCACCGGCCCCGCCGACCCGGAGTTCTATGAGTTTTACAACCTGGGTCTGGGCGACCCCATCGCCGTGTCCGCCGTCCACGGCCACGGCACCGGCGACCTGCTGGACGCCTGCCTGCAATACTTCCCCCCGGAAACGGACGAGGAGGAGGACAGCGACGTGGTCCAGGTGGCCATCATCGGCAAGCCCAACGTGGGCAAGTCCAGCCTCACCAACCGGATCCTGGGCGAGCAGCGGGTCATCGTCAGCGACGTGGCCGGTACCACCCGGGACGCCATCGACAGCTACTTTGAAAACGCCACCGGCAAGTATAACTTCATCGACACCGCCGGTATGCGAAAGAAGTCCAAGGTGGACGACGCCATCGAGAAATACAGCGTCCTCCGGGCCACCATGGCCATTGAGCGCAGCGACGTGTGCCTCATTATGATCGACGCCCAGGACGGCGTCACCGAGCAGGACACCAAGGTGGCGGGCCTGGCCCACGACGCCGGAAAGGCCTGCATCATCGTGGTGAACAAGTGGGACCTGGTGGAAAAGGACGGCAAGACCATGGACCGTATGCGGGAGGACATCCGCCGGGACCTGAGCTATATGCCCTACGCCCCCATTGTGTTCATCTCCGCCATGACCGGTCAGCGGGTCAGCCGGCTGTTTGAACTGATCAACTATGTCCGGGAGCAGGCGTCCATGCGCATCACCACCGGAATGCTCAACTCCGTCCTGGCCGATGCCCAGACCCGGGTCCAGCCCCCCACGGACAAGGGCCGCCGCCTGAAGATCTACTATATGACCCAGGTGGGCATCCGCCCGCCCCACTTCGTGGTGTTCTGCAACGACAAGAAGCTGTTCCACTTCTCCTATCGCCGGTATCTGGAAAATCAGATCCGCAGCGTGTTCGGCCTGGAGGGCACGCCCATCATCATGACCGTGCGCCAGAAGGGCGAGGAGGATAGCTGACGTGTCTGTGGTATTTACCGTGGCCCTGACGCTGCTGGTGTCGTATCTGCTGGGCTGCTTCAACGGGTCGGTGATGACCTCCCATTTCATCATCCGGGACGATGTACGCCAGCATGGCAGCGGCAACGCGGGCCTGACCAATTTCTACCGGACCTACGGCGCCCGGTACGCCCTGTGCGTCATCGTCTGCGACATGGGGAAAACCGTTCTGGCCTGTCTCATCGGCGGATACCTGATGCACTGGGTGGTGGGCGACTGGACCCTGGGCCTGCTGATTGCAGGCATCGGCTGCGAGCTGGGGCACATGTTCCCGGTGTTCTTCGGCCTGCGGGGCGGCAAGGGCATCCTCTCCGGCGGCGTGCTGGTGCTGCTGCTGGACTGGCGGGTGGCCCTGATCGCCTGGGGCCTGTTTGCGGTGCTGTGGCTGACCACCCGGTATGTGTCCCTGGGCTCCATCGCCGCCACGGCCAGCATGCCGGTGTCGGTGTTCCTTCTGATGGGCCACAATTGGCTGTATACCGCCCTGTCGGCGGCGGTGGCGGCCCTTGTGATCTGGTGCCACCGGGGCAACATCCAGCGGCTGCTGTCCGGCACCGAAAAGAAGTTTCATTGGCACGTCGACGCCCCGGCCGGGGGCGAGGACGGCCCGCAAGCATAAGAAGAAAGAGAGAGAGCATTCGTATGAAAAACAATCAGCTTCGCCAGGTGGTATTTCCCATTCTGGCGGCCTTTATCTGGGGCACGGCCTTCGTGGCCCAGGACGTCTGCGCCGACGCCATGGGCGCGTTTACCTTCAACGGCACCCGGTATTACATCGCCGTGCTGTCCCTGCTGGTGGTTCTGGCCGTCTCAAGCGGCTTCAAGAAGGACCGGCCCCAGGTCACCCCTGCGGAGAAGAAGGCCCAGCGCAAGCAGCTGTGGCTGGGCGGCTTCTGCTGCGGCACAGTGCTGGCCATTGCCTCCAACTTCCAGCAGGCAGGCCTTGTGGCCGGTACCGACGGCGGCAAGGCCGGGTTCATCACCGCCCTGTATGTGGTGCTGGTGCCGGTGTTCGGCCTGTTCTTCCGCCGGAAGGTCAGCCTGCCGGTGTGGATCGCCGTGGCTCTGTCCGTGGGTGCTCTGTACCTGCTGTGTATCAAGGGCAGCTTCTCCCTGGCCCCCGGCGACCTGCTGGTGCTGGTATGTGCCATATGCTTTTCCGTACATATCCTGGTGATCGACCATTTCACCGCCACCTGTGACGGTGTGAAGCTCAGCTGCCTGCAATTCCTGTTTGCCGGCACCTGGTCCACCATTCTGGCCCTGTTTTTCGACACCATCAGCTTCCAGGTGCTGCTGGACTGCATCTGGCCCCTGCTGTATGTGGGCGTGTTCTCCTGCGGCGTGGGCTACACCCTGCAAATCCTGGCTCAGAAGGGCTCCAATCCCACGGTGGTCACCATTCTGCTGAGCCTGGAGAGCGTGTTCGCCGTCATCGCCGGTGCCGTTGTCCTGCACCAGCAGATGACCGCCCGGGAATACCTGGGCTGCGTGCTGATGTTCGCGGCGGTGGTCCTGGCCCAGATCCCCATGCCCCAGAAAAAGGAAGCCAAAGCCGAATAAACCGAACCCATAACAAAACTGACGCTGCTGCCGCGGCGTCAGTTTTTTATCCTCCGGTGCTTCCCATACACAGGAATTCCTCCGGCCCGTCCCATTTCTTCACAAAAACGTAGTGCCCTCATACTATTGACATCAGGGACAGGGTCCGATAAAATGAGAATGCCATATCGACACAGCGCTGAAAGGAGGTGCCGCTATGCTGACGGTGCTGAATTCCTCCCACGATCCGTTTTACAACCAGGCCTTTGAGGAATACGTCTATCAGACCTTTCTGGAGGACGACGTTTTCCTGCTGTGGCAGAACGACCCCGCCGTGATCGTGGGCAGTTATCAGAACATCTGCCGGGAGGTTCACGTGGAGCGTCTGCGGCAGCTGGGGATCCCGGTGATCCGGCGCATCACCGGCGGCGGCACGGTATACCACGACCTTGGGAATCTGAACTATACATACATTTCCGACGGCGGGGCCGCGATAGACTACGACCAGTGCCTGGGACCTATCCTGGCGGCGCTGAACGACATCGGCGTTCCGGCCCGGAAAAACCGGACCTGTGACATTGCCATCGGCGATTTGAAGATCTCGGGCAGCGCCCAGCGGATGACAAAGGGGCGGCTGCTGCACCACGGCACCCTGCTGTTTTCCTCCGACCTCGGCGTGCTGGACCGGATCACCACCCACCGGAAAAACGACTGCTTCCAGAGCAAGGGGACCCAATCCGCCATCTGCCCGGTCACCAATATCCGGGAGCACCTGGCCCGGCCCATGACCATTGAGGAGTTCCGGGAGCGGCTTCTGGACCGGATGGTGCCCCCCGGCAGTCCCCGGCTGACGCTGACGCCGGAACAGGAGGCGGAGGTCTGCCGCCTGCGGGACGAGAAATACCGTTCCTGGGAGTGGACCTGGGGCAAGACCCCGGCCTTCACCTATGAAAAAACCGGCGTGTTCGCAGGGGCGCCCATCCGGGTGGCCTATCAGGCCAAACGGGGGATTGTGTCCGGTGTAACGGTGGACTGTCCCCTGCTGGACGGAGGCCTGGCTGCCGCACTGCTGGAGGGCGGACGGCTGGACCCGGAGCGCTTTTCCTCGGTCTGTCTCCGGGTGGCCCCGGATCGGGCCGATGAACTGATGGACTGGCTGATGTAGCCGGATATTCTGCGAGAAAGGGAGATTTTTATCATGGAGAAAAATATTGTCATGCCCCGGCTGCGGCCGGAGATGGAAAAGGGCGTTCTGTGCGCCTGGCTGAAGGAGGAGGGCGAGCCCGTTTCCGCCGGTGAGCCCCTGTTCGAAATCGAGACGGACAAGGTGGTCAACCAGATCGAGGCCACCCAGGACGGCGTGCTGAAAAAGCAGCTGATCGAGGAGGGCGACACGGTGGACGTGGAAACGCCGGTGGCCATTCTGGAAACGGAGTGAGGGCCGGCATGGAGAGAAAACCCGATTGGCTGAAGGTCCGCTATAACCAGGAGGCCGTGGATGAAGTGGCGGAGCTGATGCGGGACCTGAAGCTCAACACCGTGTGCAAGGAGGCCAACTGTCCCAACCTGGGGGAGTGCTACCGGAAGCACACCGCCACGTTTATGATCCTGGGAAGCGTCTGCACCCGGAACTGCCGGTTCTGCAACGTTACCACCGGACGGCCCCTGCCGCCGGACCCGGAGGAGCCCGAGAACATCGCCCGGGCGGCCCGGCGGCTGAATCTGCGCCATGTGGTCCTCACCTGCTCCACCCGGGACGATCTGCCGGACGGCGGGGCGGAGCAGTTCGCCAAATGCGTCCGGGCCATCCGGGAGGTCTGTCCCGGCACCACCGTGGAGACGCTGATCTCCGACATGAAGGGGGATCGCGCCGCCCTGGACATGGTGATTGCCGCCCATCCGGAGGTGCTGAACCACAATGTGGAGACGGTGCGGGAACTGCAAAGCGCCGTCCGGCCCCAGGCCCGGTATGAGCGGTCCCTGGAGGTGCTGCGGTACTGCAAGGAGCAGGATCCCACCCTGCTGACCAAAACCGGCTTCATGGTGGGCCTGGGCGAAACGGAGGAGCAGATCGACCGCCTGATGGACGACATTCTGGAAACCGGCTGCGACATTCTCACCATCGGCCAGTATCTTCAGCCCACGCCGCAGCATTACCCCCTGGCCCGGTATGCCACGCCGGAGGATTTCGCCCGGTGGAAGGAGCTGGCGTTGGCTAAGGGCTTCCGCCATGTGGCCTCCGCGCCTCTGGCCCGCAGCTCCTATAAGGCCTGGGAGGCTCTGGAGGACGTGCATGATCTATATTGAGACCGGCTCCACGGACGTTTACTACAACTTCGGTCTTGAGAACTACTTCACGGTGGAAAAGCGCCTGCCGGACACGGTGTTTCTGTTCTGGCGCACCACGCCCACGCTGATGGTGGGCAAATACCAGAACGTGCTGGAGGAGATCAACAAGCCCTATGCCGACGCCCACGGCATCCACCTGGTGCGCCGCATGAGCGGCGGCGGCACCATCTATACGGACCTGGGCGGCTGGCAGTTTTCCTTCATCCAGCACCGGGAGGCCGGGGAGATCGAGTTTGGCCAATACATCGCCCCGGTGATCGGCGCACTGGAAGAGATGGGAGTCACCGCCTCCTTCAACGGCCGCAACGACCTGACCATCGACGGCCGGAAGTTTTCCGGCAACGCCCAGTACCGGCTGGGAGACTGCATTGTTCACCACGGCTCCCTGCTGTTTGACACGGACATCCGGCAGATGGTGGCGGCCACCACGCCGGACAGCTACAAGATCACCTCCAAGAGCATCAAGTCCGTCCGGGACCGGGTCACCAACATCTCCGACCATCTGCCCCAGCCCATGGACCCGGAGACCTTCAAGGAGACCATGGTGCGCCATATCATGAACGGCAGCACCGCCGTCTACACCGTCACGCCGGAGGACGACGCCCGCATCCGGGAGCTGGCCCGGGAAAAATTCAACAGCTGGGACCGTATCTTCGGCGCGGACCCCCAATTCAACATTGAGCGCACCGGCCGCTTTGCAGGGGGAAAAATTCAATTTAAAATCGAGGTCCGGAAGGGTATCATCCGCAGCGCCTCGGTTTACGGCGACTTTTTTTCCACTCTGGACGCGGAAGCAATTTGCTCCGTGCTGCCAGGCTGCCGTTATGAGCGCGGCGCGGTGCTGGCGGCGCTTGAGCCCCTTGGCGGGGCCGTATACCGCATCACGCCGGAGGAAATGGCCCGGACGATTGTGGACTGACCAAGAAAGCCGCAGCCACCCCCCTCAGACCTCCATAATAAAACTGACGCTGCTGCCGCAGCGTCAGTTTTATTATGCGTATATGGTTACAGGTTCTTCTCGTAGGACTCGATCATCTTCTTGACCATCTGGCCGCCCACGGAACCGGCCTCGCGGGAGGTCAGGTCGCCGTTGTAGCCTTCCTTCAGGTTGACGCCCACCTCTTGCGGTGTGTATTCACCTCAAAGAATTGGTGTTTTTCACTACTTAGAAACACAAAATGCGAATAAGAGACGAATTATGAGATAAAATGGATATTTGGTCGGAATCACTCATTTACATCGCAGACAATCAAAAGGTAGTCTTCACATACGGCGGTTTGTACTAACAATGTGTTGACATTTTCTGCTGCTGTGGGTATACTAAAGAAAAAGGAGGTCTGAGCTATGCAAGGTTCAAGTATCAATGTAGCTTCTGCGCCCAAAACGGCGATGTTTCAGATGCGTATTAACCCGGAGATCAAGCGAGAGGCTGAGGATGTTTTTTCTGCCTATGGACTGAGCTTGACGGATGCGTTTAATATTTTTTTACAGCAATCGCTGAACAGCAACGGCTTTCCATTTCTGCTGTCCCCCGAAAACGCAGAGTACATGAAGTCAAAGGCTGCGGCTCAGCTTATGGCGGAGATCGACAAGGGCTGGAAATCTGCGGAAGAAGGGGGCTGGCTCACGCTGGAGGAAGTGGAGTCCCAGCTTGGGCTGACGGATGTATAAACTGAAAATTACACCGGCAGCAGCCAGTGATTTGGCAGAGATCAGTGCGTATATTTCGATGCAGCTGCATAACCCACAGGCGGCGCGACGCATTGCGAAGAACATCACACATGATTTGCGGCTTCTACAGCAGAATCCGCATTTAGGATTTTCCGTCTCGGCCAAAATTGGTAAAGAAACTAACCTGCGGGCACTGCTCAGCGGAAATTATTTTCTGTTCTACCGCATTGAGAATGAGGCGATACAGGTTTCCCGCGTTTTGGACGGACGGCAGGATTATCTGCGGGTCTTATTTGGAACTGCGGAAGAAAAGTGAATTTAGCAAATAAAGCACTTCCTATTTGTAATGGGAGATGCTTTTATTTTGAGAATTAAAGGACACCATGCATGAGAAACCTTTTCTTGCTATCATCTGCGTCGGAATGTATCCACATTTTGACCAAGCCCGTAATTGCTTCGTTGGCGGTGATTTGCACGTTTGCAGAACTATGGCATGTAAAATACAATGAAGCTGGAAGGGAGGAAAATGCAGCGTTGATGAGAAAAATCAAATTATACTATACAGAGAGCGAGGCGAAGATTATTCTGCGGAGTCTCATCCGCCTTAAAAATGAGTTGATTCGCCAAGGACGCTATGCCGACATCGTGGACGAGGTTATCTTGCTTCTGGTAGATGCAAAAATCAAACGGGTCCGTGTCTGAAAACTACATAGGAGAAGCCACACAGTTTTTACGTTCAAAACTGTGTGGCTTTTTGCCCAAACGCATTACATAGCCGTCCAATTTTTCGGGCGGCTAAATTTACGAAAAGGAGGAACCCCAAATGGCAAATTGCAAAGTGATCGCTGTCGCCAACCAAAAGGGCGGCGTCGGCAAAAGCACCAGTGTCTATTGCATCGGTGCGGGGCTGGCTATGGACGGCAGGAAGGTCCTGCTGGTGGATGTGGACCCGCAGGGAGATCTCACAAAGATGCTGGGCCAGCGCAAGCCCCACGACCTGCCCCATACCCTGTCCGAGCAGATGAACGCCGTTGTACAAAACCAGAGTAGCCCGGAGCACCCGGAAATTTTGCACCACTATGAGGGCTTTGATTTTATCCCTGCCAACCGCAGCCTATCGGCGGTGGAGGTGGGGCTGGTCAATGTCATGAGCCGTGAAACCGTGCTCAAACGCTATCTGGACGGTATCAAGAAGAATTACGACTATGTACTGCTGGATTGCCGCCCGTCGCTGGGTATGCTGGTCATCAATGCCCTGTCGGCTGCGGATCATGTACTCATCCCGGTGCAGGCGGACTATCTGGCAGCCGAGGACATGACGGAGCTTGTGGGCACGGTGCAGAGCATCCGGCAGCAGATCAACCCAAAGCTGAAGATCGGCGGCGTCTTTCTGACCATGGCGAATGACACGAACTTCCGCAAAGACATTGTGGCCGGGGTAAAAGAAAACTTCGGCAAGCACCTGCCCGTACTGGATGCCGTCATTCCCGCTACGGTGCGGCTGGCGGAGATCAGCACGGCAGACAAGAGTATCTTCCGGCACGAACCGCGCGGACGGGCTGCCGCAGCCTACAGTGCGCTGGTAAAGGAGGTGGAACGCATTGGCGAAAAGCAACGCATCCGAGATGCTGACATCACTCGATAGCCTGTTTACCACGCAGGAGCAGCGGGACGAAGCCAAGCGCGACAGCGTGCAGGACATACCGATTTTCCAAATCAGCGATTTTCCTGAGCATCCCTTCAAGGTAAAGCAGGACGAGGCCATGTTGGAAATGGCGGAGAGCGTGCGGCAGTATGGTGTCTTGGTGCCGGGGCTTGTGCGGCAGCTGGAGGACGGCAGCTATCAGATGGTGTCGGGGCACCGGCGCAAGATGGCCAGCGAACTGGCAGGACGGGACACGATTCCCTGCATCGTGCGCGACCTCACGGATGACGAAGCCGTTATTATCATGGTGGACAGCAATCTCCAGCGCGAGCGTGTATTGCCGTCGGAAAAGGCTTTTGCGTACAAAATGAAGCTGGATGCCATGCGAAGGCAGGCGGGTAGACCAAGTAAAGAAAATTTGTCTCCACTGGAGACAAATTTACGGACGAGTGCAGTAATCGCACAAGCAACAGGTGATAGCCGAGCACAAGTCGACCGTTTTATCCGCCTCACCAACCTTATCCCGGAAATTCTGGACATGGTGGATGACGGTCGGATCGCCTTTCGCCCTGCGGTGGAGCTTTCTTACCTTACCGAACAGGAGCAGAGCGCGCTTTATGACACCATGGGACGCGAGGACTGCACGCCGTCGCTTGCACAGGCCATTAAGATGAAGGCGTTCAGCCGAGACGGAAAGCTGACCGATGCGGTGATCCTGTCCATCATGGCGGAGGAAAAGCCCAACCAGAAGGAACAATTTCGGATACCCAAGGAGCGTATCAGCAAATATTTCAAGCCGGGGACGCCCGCACGGACTATGGAGGATACGATCATCAAGGCACTGGACTATTACAGAAAGCGGCAGCGGGAAATGGAACGCTGAATCTTCCGCCCAGGGGCAGGTCTGCCCATTGGACGGGCCATGTGCCGGGGCCGGTTTTTCCGCTCCCCCTCTCCACACCTCACCCCCTTCCTACCGGCTGTACCGGCTGAAAAAGAGATTTCCCTACAAGTCCATATCGTACAGAAAGCAGCATCCTTTTTCGGATGGTGCTTTTTATTTTTACTCTCAGGAGGTCAAACAAATGAAAAAACTCTATCGCAGAAGCATTTCCGGGCTGCTGGCCCTGCTGATCTGCTTCACCGCCATCCTCGGCAGCGGCATGACGGCCTATGCCGCCGCGTCCACCGGAGAAACAGCGGATTCGTACTCGGTGGCATTCCCCAGAGACGGCGACGCCAATCTGGATTACAGCGGCACTTGGGGCCACGACGAGCTGCACTACATGAACGGCTGGACATCCGGCGAGGCAACATGGATGACCACGCTGCACACCATCGGCTCCTTCGACGGCCCGGCCTGCTACTGCATCGAGCCAGGCGTTCCCCGAAACCTGTACCGTTCCTACGAAAGCTATGGGGAGGACTATTGGGACACCTTCCCCGCCGAATATAACCGCACCATTGATGGCCGAACCATGAAAACGCTCCTTGGCCGCATCATGCAGTACGGCTATCAGGGAAATCTCTCCCTCGACTGGCGCTCTCAGAACGAGGCCGACGCCGACAAGCTGGCCCACATGATGGCCACGCAGGTGCTGGTGTGGGAAACGGTGGTCGGGGAGCGGGATGCGGACTTCAATCACGTTGACCCCGGCAGCGCCGATGCCGTGAAGTCCGTCTACCGCACCTCCCATCCGCTCTATAGTCGGTTCTCTGCCTACTACGACAGCATCGAGGCCAGCGTGAAAAAGCACACCGTTGTCCCCAGCTTCATGGACCGCAGCGAGGAGGATGCACAGACGGTTGAACTGAGTTGGGACGGCAGCCGCTACACGGCTACCCTGACGGACACCAACAGCGTTCTGAGCGAATATGCCTTCTCTTCGGCCCAGTCGGATATGACCTTTGCCGTCGATGGGAATGACCTGACCATCTCCGCCGAGACGGCTCCCGCAGATGGCGTGACCATTACCGCCGTCAGAAACAATACCCGTCAGGGCGTGGTGGTCTGGAGCGACGGTCACTATGGCCCCGACGGCACCATGCAGGATGTCGTCACCTTCCGGGATACCGTCAGCGACCCCATGTACGCCTACCTGCACCTGAAGGTCGGCTATGGCAGCGTCAAGATCATCAAAACCAGCGAGGACGGGAAGGTGTCCGGCATCTCCTTCACCGTTTCCGGCAACGGCACGGAGCAGACTGTGACGACCAATGCAGACGGCGAAATGCAGCTCGATGATCTCCGCCCCGGCGTTTACACCGTAACAGAGCAGAGCAATGACCGGTATGAACCCCAAGAGGTGCGCCAAGTGACCGTGCTCTCCGGTCAGGTCGCCACCGTGGCCTTCCATAATACGCTGAAGCGGGGCAGTCTGGAGGTCATCAAAACCTCGGAGGATCATTTGATCGAGGGTGTGAAATTTCACTTGACAGGCGCCTCGCTTTCGGGCTTGCCCGTAGACGAGTACGCCGTAACAGACAGCACGGGCAAGGCCGTATTTTCCGATGTGCTGATCGGCACAGGCTATGTGCTGTCCGAGGTGGATACGGATGTTCGCTATGTGATACCCGAGGATCAGACGGCAGCAGTGGAATGGAGCAAGGTCACGCACAAGAGCATCCACAATGTGCTGAAAAAGTGGAACGCCACCGTTACGAAAAGCGACAGCGCCACCGGAACACCCCAGGGCGATGCCAAGCTGTCCGGCGCGGTCTATGGCGTATACAAGGGCGGGCAGCTTGTGGACACCTATGTGACGGACGGAAATGGCCAATTCACGACCGTATATTATGCCTGCGGGGATGATTGGACGATTCGTGAGATCACGCCCAGCGAGGGCTATCTGCTGGACAGCACGGTGTACCCCGTAGGCGCTGAGCCGCAGCGGTACACCGCGGAATATAATCCCATTGCGCTGGATGTGACCGAGCAGGTCATCCGGGGCGGCGTGGCCCTCACGAAAGTGGACAAGGACTATCCGGAAAACAAACTGGAGGGAGCCGTGTTTGAGGTCTACCGTGACAGCAACCGCAATCAGGAACTGGATGCTGAGGACGAACTGTTGGGCACGATGGAAGAACTGGGCGGCGGCGAGTACGCCCTGACCGGTCTTTGCTACGGCGGCTATTTTGCAAAGGAAGCCCAGGCCCCGGAGGGCTTTTATCTGGATGAAAACGCCTACTATTTTGCCATCACCACGGACGGCGAAACCGTGACCGTGGAAAATGAAGCCGGAAAGGGCTTTGTCAATGCGGCGCAGGTGGGGTCTCTTCGGATCGTCAAGACCTCCTCGGACGGAAAGCTGGAAGGATTTTCCTTCCGTGTTACCGGGGCCAACGGCTATGACCAGGTGTTCCAGACCGATGCGGAGGGCTTCATTCTCGTCGAGGGCCTGCGTATCGGGGACTACACCGTATCCGAGGTGCGGGACGGCAGTTCGGACGGGTATCTCCTCCCCGCTGACAAGACGGCCTCCGTTTTTGAGGGAGCCGTAACGGAGGTGGAGATGCACAATGAAAAGAAGCCCGCACTGGAGGTGCCGCAGACCGGAGACAACAGCCACATGGCACTGTGGCTGGGTCTGCTGGGCATTTCCGGCATCGGCGCTGCGGCTATACTGCTGATGCGCAAGCGTAAAAAATAAGCGCCAAGGGGGCGGTCGGATTGGCCGCCCCCCTTGGACTGAAAAGCACTTTTTAATGCGAACCGATAACAGCAGACGGGTATTCATTAACATGCTGTCGGGATACTGCTTATTTGAATGTTTCACTACCACATGACAAGTTTCATTTTGCGCCGAAACAATAGAGGAAAAGTTGAAACAAAAGGTAGTGCTGGAAACGCTGCCCCCCCATGCTGGACATTCAGTGTGGGGGCAGTTTCATGGAGTGGAACAAATCGTCGCAGTGTCGGTCTTGTGTTTGCACTCCTGCATTTTCAAAAAACGAATCCCAAGGGGGCGGCCGGATCGGCCGCCCCTTTTTACATACCGAATTGAAAGGAGACGGAATGGGTATGAGCAATCAAACGGAAGAAAAGGATCTGTTCCATGCGGTATCCCTGTCCGGCGGTAAGGACAGCACCGCTATGCTGCTGCTCATGATTGAGCGGGGACTGCCGATCCATGCGGTCCTGACGGCAGATACGGGCATGGAATTTCCGGAAATGTATGAGCATCTGCAAAAGCTGGACGACTATCTGTTTACAGAGCGAGGGCTGCATCTGACGTGGCTGCGCCACCCAAAGGGCTTTGAGTGGCTGATGTTTGAGGAAAAGAAGCAGCGACCGGCCAGCATTGAAAACCGGCAGCGGCTGGGTGTTTCTCTATACGGAAACGGCTGGCCCGGTCCCCGTGTGCGCTGGTGCACAGGGCAGCTGAAAACACATCTCATCCATAAGGAGATCAACCGGCTGAAAGGACAATACAGGGCCGTGAGTTATGTGGGGATCGCCGCAGATGAGCCGAAGCGCATCAAAAACGAACGGTATCCGCTGGTGGATTGGGGGATCACAGAGAAGGAAGCCCTGCAAATCTGTTATGACCGGGGCTATGACTTCGGTGGGCTGTATCAGATTTACCACCGCTGCTCCTGCTGGTGCTGCCCGTTGCAGGGCATTGGGGAGCTGCGAAAGCTCCGGCAGTATCACCCGGAGTTATGGGAGCGGCTGCGAGAAATGGACAAACGTGCGTTGGCACAGTTCGGTCCCGGCCCGCTGGGGCAATTCAAGAAGGATTGGAGCGTGGAACGATTGGAGCAGCGATTTGCGGCAGAAGCGCAGCAGCTTTCTATTTCATCCTTGCAGAAGGAGCGTGAGCGATGATGTATCGAGAACCGAGTGATTCCCCTTGGGGCCTTGTTGTGCGCTGCGACACTTTGTGTCCCGGTGTGTATAGCGTATCCACGGCAGGCCACGGAGGGATCATGGCCCAAATCGACGCAGCTCGGCAGTTGATGTCCCTGGAAGCACAGCAGGTCGGCTTTCAGGCAGGCGGGTATCTGAATTTTGAGGAGGACTGCGATGCGTCGGTGGCCCTGCGGGAACTGATGGACAGCGGTATCATTGCACCCCGGACGGATAACTACTTCCGCCCCGGCGAATATGAAGCCTGCATTGACCGGAGCCTGCAGCGCTGGAACCCGGCCTATTGGCAGGCACGGCAGGCACGGCTCTCTGTACGGGAGGCAAAAGCGACAAAGGAGCGTGAGCGGTAATGGACTATGTAATCAGAATTATAATCCCGGCAGAACGCAACTACTGCTATACCGGCAGTCCGCAGCTCGACAAGCTGACCGGCTGCATCGGTCATTTGCGCGGGGACATGGACAGAAGCGGCAACGGCTTTTTCACCTCATGGGAGGATCATTGCGGGGAGCTGAAAACACAGGCGTTCAAGGATGAGTTTGATGATTTTATCAATGCCCTGCGTTTTGACGAGCGCTATGACGGCATTTTCAAAAACCGCAGCAGCCTTTCCCGATACTGCTATGAACACAAAGAAAGTGTGTTTGCCGAGGATTTTATTCCGCAGTACGGATTCCGGGTGGATACGCCGGAGTATGCCTATCTGCTGCGACTGAATCCCATGCAGGGCGATTATAACCTGTATATCTACTGCTATCGCCGGGAGATGCTGGAGCAGCACATGGAAAAGGCGGCCCGCGGCATTTGCTTTCTTGATGCAAGCGGCAAGGAACGGTTCCGCATTCCCGATGGGGACAGTATCCGTGTGACCCATCCGGATGGCAGCCATAGTGACCACACCTGCCGCTACATTGACGAGAACCGCGCCGAGATCGGCTACGGGGTCGATAACCTGTATCACATGGCGCAGTTTGCCGAATGGATGGCACGAAACGGCAACACTTATGTGCCGCTGCGCTCCTCCCTGCCGAAGCAGTGCTACTCTCTCCTGCTGGACACCGGAAATGTGGTGATTTTGAAACGGGGCGAAACCGGCTATTACAAGACGGACATTCCCCACACCTCAAAGGAGGAAGCCCGTGCCATCGTGGAGGAATATAACCGCAAGCTGGGCGTGACCCGTGCGCAGGAGGAGGCCATGAAGGGCGGCTCCATGTTCGGTTTTGATAAGCCCATTGCCGACCCCGCCAACTACGATGCACAAGGACGACCGCAGAAATACAGAGAGAAAGACCGAGGTGACGCACGATGACTGGGCAAAAGCACATTATCTGGAGCAGCGATCCGGACTACGAGGATTGGAGGGGCGATCTGGAGGAACAGTACCCCGAGCTTTCCGAGCAGGAACGGATGGAATTGATGGTCGAGCAGAACAACGACTATCTCGATGACGAGCGGTGCAATCTGAACATTCAGCTCTCCCGCCCCATTCTGCTGATCGCAGACATCGGCCGATGGGATGGGCGGTATCCCGGTTATGCCGAGATCAAAAGCGGCAATATCCGCGATTGCCTGTATTCCAAGATGGACTATTCCACATGGTATGTAGACCGGCTGGGCGATCTGCGCTGCGATGCCGTACATCACGACGGCACGAACCATTATCTCTACCGTGCCTACAAGGAGAATGTGAGCGAAGCACAGATCGACCGGCTGAAAGAAAAGCTATACAGCGGCACCGCCACCCGCGCCGATGTGACCCGTGTGACAAAGCGCCTGGGCGATGAGATCGGGCGGGTCTACGGCTGGCGGTTTCCGCCCGTCCGGGAAGCGGCGCGAGAAAGATAGGAGGAAAACGGTATGTCTGTTGATGCAAGAAAAGAACGCTTTGAGCTGGTGGAGGTGTTTGACCGTCCCATGCTCTTTACCTGCCTGCGGGTAGACCGAAACACGGTGCCCAAGGGGCTGTATCTCTATGAGGTACGCAATGACGACGATCAGTGCGGGATCCCCGTGGAGATCGGCCGCTGGATCATGGTTAACCACTGGGGAACGCTGCTGTCTGCGACACCCATCAAGCTGGAGCCGAACCGGTACAATAACAACGCCTACCGCCATATCGACCCGGAAAACGACTGGAACTACACCGGCGATCTGTGTTCGGCCAGGGAATATATGGATAAATACCTGCTGAAAAAGGACAGGGAAAAACCAAAGGAAAGATAGGAGGTGCTGCCCATGGCACGCAGATTTCAGGAGATCACGGAGGTTTACCGGCAGGAGATCGCCGCACTGGCCCGCGCAGACCGGTGGACGGCATTTCTGCGCTCTGCCTGCCGGAATTATAAGCTGCCCTTTGAGGAGCAGGTGCTGGTACACGCACAGCGTCCGGACGCAACGGCTGTGTTGGAGATAGAGCGCTGGAATCGTCAATTCGGCCGATGGGTCAATAAGGGCGCTACCGGCATTGCCGTATTTGATCGGGACTATCCGGGACGCACGCACCTCAAGTATTATTTTGATATATCCGACACCCACGAAAGCCGTTTGTCCCGCCCCGTGCCGCTCTGGCAGGTGCCTACCGAGCAGGAGCCGGATGTGATCGAAGCATTGGAAAACCGATTCGGTGCGCTGGACGATAAAGGCACATTGGAGGAAGCCATAGTATCCGCCATGGAAAACGCTGCGGCGGACAATATGACGGACTATCTTGATGATCTGCAGAATTGCCGGGACAACAGCCTGCTGGAAGAACTGGACGAGCTGAATTTGTCGGTTCTCTATCGCCGTCTGCTGGAGAACAGTACGGCGTATATGTTGATGTGCCGCTGCGGGCTGGAACCGGATGAATATTTTGATCCGGAGGATTTCTCCGAGGTGTTCAATTTCAATACCCCGGAAACGCTGAACGCCCTGGGCGTGGCCACACGGGATATTGCCGAAAGCGGTTTGAGCGCCATCGCATTGACCGTCCGAAGCCGTCAAAAGCAAATTCGCACAATTGCACAGGCACCGGAAAATGAGTATCCTATAGACAAGCAAACAGAAACACAGACCGAAAGGAGCGAAAACCATGGAACTGACATACACGATGAAGGACGGCTACCGGCTGCCGGATCTGCTGCCGCCGCAGGAGCCGGAAACAGCCCTTGGGAAATACGGCCTGCTGCGCCGGAGGTATCTGAAGGAGCACCGGAAGGTGCTGTTCACGAACCTGCTGACATCGGGCAGGCTGAACGAGCATCTGGCGGAGATCGACCGGACGGCGCGGCAGCGCGTGGAACAGACGGTGACGGCGATGGCTCAGGCCGAGGGCGTGACGGAGGAGCTGAAAGCCGCCGACCCGATGAAGTGGGTGGGGCTGATGAACAACCTGAGAAACGCCGCCGAGGGGACAGTGCTGGCGGAGCTGATCTACAGCTGAACACCGAACCCGAAGAAGCGGACAGTGCGGAGGAAGCAACCTCTGAGCTGCCCGCTTTTTTGGATGAAAAGAAAATTTTCGCCATCATTGAAAACCGCAATGATGATCTGATCTACAAGAAGGCGCAGATCGAACTGTTTTTCCGGTCACATCCGGACGAGGCCGAGCGTGCCGAATATCTCCGCTCGGCATATCAAGACCGTTTCACCGAGATCCTTGCAGACGGAGCACGGCTGGGGTATCGTCCGCAGAAAAACGGTCTGCTCATGTGGGAGGGCGCATATCTTTCCCGTACCAGCGAAAGCGTTTTTTCATGGAAGCTGGTGGCAGGCTTTACGGCACAGCTCATTGACAAACGGGAATACTATGTCAACACCGAGATCAAACCGTTTGTGCCGATGGAATCACAGCAGCTTACGCTGTTTGATATGCCTGCGTTCGACCAACCGGAGGATACACCGGTCGCACCACTACTCTCCCATCCCAAGCTGCCGCAGCAGATCATGGATGAAGCCCTGTGCGTAGGATCCAACGATGAGCATAGCCGGCTGATCATCTGCGCTTACTTTATGAAGGATAAGCCGGACAACGCCGCATTCCTGCAAAAACACTACGGCGAGAACGGTGCAGGCTTCTATTTTGGCGGAGAGAAAGTTTCGCTTTGGTATGACGCCGAGGGGATGCGTATTGCCCGCGGCAGCACGGCGCAGCGGAGCAATGCCACACTGATCTCCTGGGAGGAAGCGGCAAAGCGTATCCGGGAGCTGTTGGAGCTGGGGCGGTATATGCCGCAAAGTGAATTGGATGAGGTCGATCACTACGAGCGGATGCGGCTTGCTGACAGCATTGCCTACACCAGCCGGGACATGACAACGGAAGCGAGAAACGCGGGATTTCTGCCGCTGGCCATGCTGGCGCAATCCGTCAAGGGCGGCTATCCGGAAACGCAGAAGCAAATTTATGATCTTCTCTGTGCGCCGGATACGCTGCAAAAGTGCGTGGACGAATGGACGGCGTTCAACGCCGCGCTGGATGCAGGGCAAGACCTTTTGCGTTTTCGCTTTTACCGTCCGAAAGAGATACTGGAGCGGCTCCGTGATCTACAACGGGAGCCGCTTCATTTTACCGTTGCCGACGGGTTTGCTCCCGACCGGCAATTTTTTATTTCCGCCGATGAGATCGACAAGGTGCTGCGTGGATGGGACGGCAGCACCGACTATCGCCTTGGCGTGTACGCTTTTTACGCCACGCACAAGGATAAGACCGAGCGTGAAAAATACCTCAAGGATTATCACGGCGAGTACAGCGGTCATAGCGGCGGGAATGACAATCTCACCCACACCCGTGGCAAGGGCATTGAGTTCAGCCACGGCAGTATCACGGCCCCCTATGCCAAGGTCACGCTGAAATGGCCGGAGGCGGCCAAACGCATCGGGGAGCTGATCTCCCAGAACAAATTTCTCTCAGATGCCGACTGGGCGGCCATGCCGGAGTATGAGCGGAAACAGCTGGCCCGGAAGATCGTCAACTTTTTCATGGATACACCGGACGATGTGGTGCGGCCTTTTTCGCAAAACGCCATTGCGGACTATTGGGAGTGCGTAAAGGCTGTGACCGTTCAGCTCTCCGACGCCGACCGCGTGCAGGAAATTTATCAGAATATGCTCCCTGCCTGGGAAGCCACGAAAGAGGAGGATCGGCACTATACCCTGCGAAAGCAGGGCATAGAAGCCATGCGTGCCTATCTGGACGGCACCTATTCCGTGTTTGGCCTTGGGAAAACCCTGCAAACGCCAACGACCGAGGCCGTTTCCGAACGGCCGGCAGCAGAACCGGAGGTATCGGAGCCGGAACCGCCCATAGCGGAAGCGGAAACCTCAGAGATAGAACCGGCATTACCTGCCGAAGAAAAAGCTGTGCTCACAGCGCCGCAGCCCAAACGGGAGCGTATGCGGTTTGCACCGCTCTATCCGGAAATACCGACCGGGCAGCGGCACGACTTTCACATCACGGATCGGGAGCTGGGCGTGGGCAGCAAGGCGGAAAAGTATGCGTCCAATGTGGCGGCGATCCGCACTCTGCAAGCAGTGGAAAGCGAAAACCGGCTGGCGACGCCGGAGGAACAGGAAACCCTTTCCTGCTATGTGGGCTGGGGCGGCCTTGCCGACTGCTTCGATGAAAAGCACAGCCGGTACGCCGAGCTGAAAGCGCTGCTCACCGAGGAGGAATATGCCGCCGCCCGTGCCAGCAGCCTGACCGCTTTTTATACCCCGCCCGTTCTCATCGACGCCATCTACCAGGCGCTGGCACAGATGGGCTTGGAAAGCGGCAACCTGTTGGAGCCTGCCTGCGGCATTGGCAACTTTATGGGAATGCTGCCGGACAGCATGAGGAATTGCAAGGTCTACGGCGTGGAGCTGGACAGTATTTCCGGCCGCATCGCCCGACAGCTTTATCAGAACAGCCGGATCGCTGTCACCGGCTATGAAAAGGCGGAGATACCGGACAGCTTTTTTGACGCAGCAGTGGGCAATGTGCCGTTTGGAAATATCAAGGTCGTTGACCGGCGCTACGACAAGCATCACTGGCTCATTCACGACTATTTTCTCGGAAAGACGCTGGACAAGATACGTCCGGGCGGCGTGATCGCCTTCATCACCTCAAAGGGCACGATGGACAAGGAAAGCCCTGCCGTGCGGAAATATCTGGCCCAGCGGGCCGACCTCATCGGGGCGATCCGCCTGCCCAATACGGCCTTCAAGGCCAGCGCCGGAACAGATGTGACCAGCGACATTCTCTTCCTCCAGAAGCGTGACCGCATTGTGGACATCGAACCGGATTGGGTGCATCTGGACACGGATGAAAACGGCATCCGCATGAACAGCTATTTCGTCCGGCATCCGGAAATGGTGCTGGGCGAGATGGCCATGGAGAGCACTCAATACGGCATGGACAGCGTGTGCAAGCCCTATGAAAATGCCGATCTTGCCGATCTTCTGAGCGAAGCGGTATCGGGACTTCATGCACAAATTCCCACCTATGAGCAGGACGGGCCGGAGGAGGAAGATTTATCCATCCCCGCCGACCCGAATGTGCGTAATTACAGCTTTACCAGCGTAGACGGCAAGCTGTATTTCCGCATCGACAGCCGCATGGAGCCGGTCGAGCTGCCGCTGACCACCGAGAACCGGGTGCGCGGCATGATCGCCCTGCGGGACTGCACCCGTCAGCTCATCGAGTACCAGGCGGAGAACCATCCCGATGAGATCATCCGGCGCGAGCAGGAGAAGCTGAACGGGCTGTACGATGCCTATGTCAAAAAATACGGACGGCTTTACACCCGCGGCAACAACCTTGCCTTTTCGGATGACAGCAGCTATCCGCTGCTGTGCTCGTTGGAGGTGCTGGACAACGAAGGCAGTTTCGCCCGCAAGGCGGATATGTTCACCAAGCGCACCATTCGCCCGCACGAGCCGGTCACGCAGGTGGATACGGCATCGGAAGCCCTGGCGGTATCTCTCTCCGAAAAAGCGCGGGTGGATCTCGGCTTTATGTCGGAACTGTCCTGTAAAAGCGAGGACGAGCTGGTGCAGGAGCTTTTCGGGGTCATTTACCGGAATATTCGCTGCGGTCTTACGCCGGAGGAGATCAGCCCGGTGCAGCTTGACCTTGCGGCCTATCCTTATGTCACCGCCGAGGAATTTCTGTCCGGCAATGTGCGGAAAAAGCTGCGTATGCTGCAGGCGCTGCAAGCAGCGCTGCCGGCTGAAAAGAAGCAGGAGCTTGCCGGGTATCTCTCCGCCATGGAAGCTGTGCAGCCGACAGAGCTGACCGCTGCGGAGATCGGTGTGCGGATCGGTGCATCATGGGTGCCTACCGATGTCTATCAGCAGTTTATGTTCGAGCTGTTCGGTACCAGCGTATACGCCAGGCAGAGAATGCGGGTCGTTCGCTCCGAATACAGCGGAGAATGGAACATCAGCAACAAAAGCATGGACGGCGGCAACATCAAAGCCGTCACCACCTACGGCACCAAGCGTATCACGGCATACCACATCCTGGAGCAGACGCTGAATCAGCGGGTGGTCAAGGTGTTCGATACCGTTGTGGAGGACGGCAAGGAGCGGCCGGTGCTGAATGTGAAGGAAACTGCCATCGCCCAGGATCGGCAGGAGCTGATCAAGTCCAAATTTGCCGATTGGCTGTGGCAGGACATTGACCGACGCGAACGGCTGTGCCGCATCTATAACGACACCTTCAATTCCATCCGCCCGCGAGAGTACGACGGCGGCCACATCCGCTTTGTGGGGATGAACCCGGAGATCAGCCTGCGGAAGCATCAGGTGAACGCCATCGCCCATGTATTGTACGGCGGCAATACGCTGTTGGCACACGAAGTGGGCGCAGGGAAAACCTTTGAAATTGTTGCCGCCGCTATGGAAATGAAGCGTCTGGGGCTATGCACCAAGTCGCTGATCGTGGTGCCCAACCACATCACGGAACAGTGGGCGGCGGAGTGGCTCCAGCTCTATCCGGCCGCTAACATTTTGGTGGCTACCGAACGCGATTTTGAAAAGCGCAACCGCCGCAGGCTGTGCGCCCGCATCGCCACCGGAGATTATGATGCGATCATCATCGGTCACAGTCAGCTCATGAAGATTCCCCTGTCCCGTGAGCGGCAACAGGCCATTTTGCAGCGGCAGATCGACGAGGTGCTGCTGGCCATCAGCGATGCCAAGCGGCAGAAAGCAGAGAATTTTACCATCAAACAGATGGAGCGCACCCGTAAGTCATTGGAGGCGCGGCTGGAGAAGCTCAATGATCAGAGCACCAAGGACGACACCGTGACCTTTGAGGAGCTGGGCATCGACCGGCTGTTCATCGATGAGAGCCACAATTTCAAAAACCTCTTTCTGATGACGAAAATGCGCAATGTCGGCGGTATCGCGCAGACGGAAGCGCAGAAGTCCTCGGATCTCTTTGCCAAGTGTCAGTATTTGGACGAGCTGACCGACAGCCACGGCGTTATCTTTGCCACCGGTACCCCGATCTCCAACAGTATGGTGGAATTGTATACGGTGCAGAGGTACTTGCAGTATCAGACCTTGCAGGAGATGGGTCTTATCCACTTCGACGATTGGGCCAGCGACTACGGTGAAACCGTTACCGCCATCGAGCTTTCCCCGGAGGGCAGCGGCTATCGCCCGAAAACCCGTTTTGCAAAATTCTTCAATTTGCCGGAGTTGATGGCGACCTTCAAAATGGTGGCGGATGTGCAAACGGCGGATATGCTGAAGCTGCCCGTCCCAAAGGCCAACTTCCACACCGAGGTCATCCACCCCAGCGAGCTGCAAAAGAAAGCTGTGGCAGGATTGGCGGAGCGTGCCGAGCGCGTCCGCGCCCGTGTGGTCGATCCCAGCACCGACAATATGCTGCGCATCACCAACGACGGACGCAAGCTGGCGCTGGATATGCGGCTGTTAAGCTCCCTGGCACCGGACGATGAAAACAGTAAGGTTTCCGTATGCGCCCGGAATGTCTATCGGATATGGGAGGAAAGCACCGCACAGCGCAGCACGCAGCTGGTTTTCTGCGACCTGTCTACTCCCAAAGCGGACGGCAGCTTCAATGTGTATGACGATCTGCGGCAAAAGCTGCTGGAGATGGGCATTCCGGAAAACGAGATCGCTTATATCCACACCGCCAACACCGAGCAAAAGAAAAAGGAGCTGTTCGCCAAGGTGCGCGGCGGCGAGGTGCGCGTCCTCATGGGCAGCACTGCAAAAATGGGAGCCGGCACCAATGTGCAGGACAGGCTCATCGCCTTGCATGATCTCGATTGCCCATGGCGGCCCAGCGACTTGCAGCAGCGCCTTGGGCGCATCGTGCGGCAGGGCAACCAAAATCCGGAGGTGGAGATCTTCCGCTATGTTACCGAGGGCACATTTGATGCCTACCTCTATCAGCTGGTGGAATCCAAGCAGCGGTTTATTGCCCAGATCATGACCTCTAAAGCACCGGCCCGTGCGGCGGAGGATGTGGACGAGACGGCACTGTCCTATGCCGAGATCAAGGCGCTGGCTACCGGAAACCCGCAGATCATTGAAAAGTGCAACCTGGATATGGAGGTCAGCAAGCTGAATATGCTCCGCGCCAGCCATCTGAGCCAACGGTATGCGCTGGAGGAACTGGTGCTGCGGAAATACCCAGCAGAGATCAAGGAGCTGAACGAGCGCATCGCTGGATATGAACAGGACAACACGCATTTGGCGGAGCATCCGAAGCCAGCCGAGGGCATTGCGCCGATGGTGCTCAATGGCATCACCTACACTGAGCGTGAGAATGCCGGTAAGGCGATCATCGAAGCCTGCACGCACATGAATGGCGTGCAGGCTGTTTCTATCGGCAACTACCGCGGATTTTCTATGCTGCTTTCCTACGACGGTGCTGCCAACGAGTTTCGCATGGTGCTCAAGGGCAAGCTGTCCCATACGGCTGTACTGGGTGCGGATGCAGGCGGCAATGTCACCCGTATCGACAACGCGCTGGAAAAGATCACGGAGCACTTGGTAAATGCCCGGTCGAAACTTGCCCATACTACCGAGCAGCTTGAAAATGCCCGAACAGAGATGACCGCTCCCTTTCCGAAGGAGGCAGAACTGGCCGAAAAGACACATCGGCTGAATGAACTGAATGTGCTGCTGAATCTCAATGAGCCGGATCGTGTCGTTATGTCAGAGGAACCGGACGAGGGCGGTAACCCCCGGCCGAGAACAGCAGACCGGGAACGGTGATCTGCATCCTTCTGCTTTTTCTCCTCTAAGAGACGCAGGACATCGCCCTTGTTGCGTGTAGTATAAACTGATTTATCATAATCCTGCTTATTATACTGTATTTCCAATAACTTCCATTTATTTTCCTGTCGGAAAACAGGTGAGAAAAACTCGCCCCAGGGATTGACTTTTCTGCGTCCTTGCGTATAATATAAACGAGATTATCATAAACTAATTTATCATATAAGGAGGCGAACCTATGAAATTTATCGGCAGAAAAGCGGAGTTGGCCAAATTGAACGCAGAATACGAGCGTGACGGCAGCTTTGTGGTGATCTACGGTCGCCGCAGAGTCGGAAAAACCACGTTGATCAAAGAATTTCTGAAAAAGAAAACGGCGTTTTATTTTCTTGCAACGGAGGAACTTGAAACGCAGAGCATGAAGCGCCTTGCCGGAGTGATCGCTCGAACAACAAAAAACAGCCTGCTGCAAAAGGCATCCTTTTCCGATTGGATGGATCTGTTCCAAGTGATCGCTGACTATGAGCCGGAACAGAAGAAGGTGCTGGTGATCGACGAGTTTCCCTATCTCGTCAAGACCAATCCAGCCTTCCCCTCCATTCTGCAAAATGCATGGGATGAACTGCTCAAGGACAGCAACATTATGCTGATCCTTTCCGGGTCGTTAATCGGCATGATGCAAAAACACGCACTGTCCTATGACAGTCCTCTGTACGGACGCAGAACCTCGCAGATGCGGTTGGCTCCGCTGCCTTTCACAGATATTTATGCCGTTCAGGACCTGCCCTTCGACAAGGCAGTGGAACAATATGCCGTGACTGGCGGCGTGCCCAAATATCTGGAGTTCTTTCAGGATGACCGGAATTTGCTGGATCAGATCAAGGATGTGGTATTGTCTAAAAACGGCTTTCTGTATGAGGAGCCGAACTTCCTGCTGAAAAGTGAGTCCATGACGGCAGTGAACTACTTCTCCATCATCAAGGCAATCGCAGACGGAAACCATAAGCTGGGGAAGATCGCCGGTGTGCTGGGACAGGAAACCTCATCACTGACGCCTTATCTGTCCACGCTCTCAGAACTGGGGTTCGTAGAAAAACGGACGCCTATTACAGAAAAGAATCCGGAGAAATCCAGAAAGGGTCTGTACTTCATCGCAGACAACTTTATCCGCTTTTGGTTTCGGTATGTGTATCCGTACAAGGGCGAGCTGGAATTGGACAATATGCAGATCGTTCTGGACGAGATTCAAAAGGACTTCATTGGAAAATTTGTGGCGTTTGCTTATGAGGACATCTGCAAGGACATCTTTGCAAAACTCTGCAAAGACGGTGCAGTATCCTTTACCCCTTCCCGTATCGGCTCTTATTGGCTGAATGATTTTGACGGTGATACGGAGATTGATGTGATGGCAGTAGACCAGCAGAATAAGCGGATATTTGCCGGTGAATGTAAATATCATAGCAAGCCGGTAGATGCCTCTGTGTATTTTGCACTGAAGGAAAAAGTTTCCAATGCAGATGAGATCCGCAAAGCATATCCAAACTACACCGTGATTTTCGGTGTATTCAGCAAGAGTGGTTTTACACAGCGCCTGCTGGACGCCGCTGATGAAAATCCGGATATTCTCCTTTTTGACGGAGATCGTATTCTTCGATAATTTGTTCCGTACAACCGAATAACCCCGATCTGCATAGAGTATGCAGATCCCCTACATAGCCGGACGGCTTTCACCGATGTGAAACCTGTCCGGCTTATTCTATTTCAAGGAGTTGATGAACCGATGGGCTATGTGACAAGAGAGATGATCGACCGGGCAAAGGAAATGGACCTGCTGACCTATCTCCGGACCTATGAGCCACAGGAACTGGCGCATTTCGGCGGCAGCACCTACTGCACCCGTGAGCACGACAGTCTGAAAATTTCCAACGGCAAATGGTGCTGGTTTTCCCGTGGGATCGGCGGCAGGACAGCGCTGGATTATCTGATCAAAGTGAAAGAGGTTCCCTTTACCGAGGCGGTGGAGCGGATCGTGGGACGGGCGGCCAAACGGCCGCCCATTTCTTATACATGTCAGCAGCCGAAGCAGACAAAGACGCTGCTTTTGCCGCAGGTCAGCCGCTGCGCCGCCCATGCCGTCGAGTATTTGCACTGCCGAGGAATCGACTACGAACTGATTGATTTCTGCATTCGGACCGGTCGGCTCTATGAGAGCTATCCCCACCACAATGTCGTATTTGTCGGCAAAGATAAAGACGGCCAGCCCCGTTATGCCTGCCTGCGGGGAATCGGGACAGACTTCAAAGGAGAAGCAACGGGCAGCGATAAGCGGTTTGCATTTTCCATCCCCGCTGAGGAGCCGTCGACGGTACTGTATCTGTTTGAATCAGCCATCGACCTGCTTTCTTTTGCAACAATGGCGCAGGAGGACAAACTGCCGTGGAGGTCGCAGCACCTGTTGTCTCTGGCCGGTGTGTACCAGCCCAAGAAGAACTTGACGGAGCGGCGTCTGCCGCTGGCCCTGTCTCAGTATCTTCGGGACCACCGGGAAGTCCAAACCATTTACCTGTGTCTCGACAATGACCTTGCGGGCCGCAGCGCCGCCGATGCAATCCGGCAGCAGCTGGCAGGCAAGTATGTTGTGCGGGACGGTTTTCCTTGCCAGGGCAAGGATTATAATGACTGGCTCTGCCTGCGGAAGGGGCTTCCGATCACCAAAACAGTACCGAAAACGGAGAGAAGTATGGCACGATGAGCGAATATAAGGTTCTTACAAAATTATACCCGAAATTATAATACTTCACGGTATAACCTTAAATGAAAAACAGAGGAGGCTTGCGGTATGGTGTGCCGGGATTTACGCTTGATTTTCCATAACGGATGTTCTTATCAGCAGGTACACCCGGAAGCACGTCCGCAGGGCGTACAGGAATGTACTATACCAGCAAGCAACGCCTTTTGGGGACAAAAGGCAGCTTGACAGGGGCATCCCCTGTAACCCCTCGCCGCCAGATGCGGCAATTTTGACCTTTGGAGGAACGGTAATGACCAAGCGAGAGATAGAGATCAAGGTGCGGCTGAACGAAAAGGAGGCGGAGCACCTGAACCAGCAGGTGGAAAAATGCCGCCTGTCCCGTGAAGCCTACCTGCGGCACCTGATTGCCGGAGTAGTACCCCGTGAGGCCCCGCCGCCGGAATACTTTGCCTTCATGCGGGAACTGCATTATGTGGGCAACCTTCTCAACCAAATTGCACAGAAGGCCCATGTTCTGAACGTCATAGATGCCAAGCGGTACGATGAGGGCCGCAGGCAGTGGGAAGCCTTTATCCGGGAGGTCACGGCGGCAGTCATCCTTCCGGCAAAACGGGAGTAGCGCTATGGCGACAACTTCCATTTGGGCCGTGAAGGGATGGCTCGGCAAAGTGGTGCTCTATATCGAAAACCCGGAAAAGACGGAAAATCCGCAGTTCTACCGGCAAAAGAATATGACCGATGTGCAGGCACAGAATTTATCGGATGTCATTGACTACGCCGCCCGTCCGGATAAAACGACGGAGGCACTGGACAGTGAAAGTGTCCCCATACTGCGCCAGCTGGTCAGCGGCATCAACTGCCTGCCCGCAACGGCACGGGATGAGATGCTGGCGGCCAAAAAACGTTTCGGCAAGGAGGACGGCATCGTTGCCTATCATGGGTATCAGTCCTTTGCCCCCGGTGAGGCTACACCGGAACTGGCCCATGAGATCGGCGTGAAGCTGGCCCGAAAGCTGTGGGGCAAGAAATATCAGGTGCTGGTTGCCACCCATTTGGATAAGGAGAACCATCTGCATAATCATTTTGTGGTGAACACTGTGTCCTTCATAGATGGCATCCGCTACCACCGTACCGGGAAAGACTACTACGAAATGCGGACAGTCTCCGACGCACTTTGCCGGGAATACGGCCTGTCCGTGGTGGAGAAGTCCCAGCCGGGAAAGGCAAAGCACTACGGGGAATGGCGGGCCGAACAGGAGCAGCGCCCCACATGGCGTGGCCTGATCCGCAGCGAAATTGACGAGTTGATCCGGGAAAGCGTCAGCGAAAAGCAGTTTTATTATCTGCTGCGCCAGAAGGGCTATGCGGTGAAGTTCGGCAAGGACATCTCCGTGCGACCGCCCGGAAAGGAGCGCTTTGTGCGCCTTGCCCGGAACTTCGGGGCGGCATACACCGAAGATGGGATACGGCGACGTATTTTGTCCCAGCCCCTGCCGCAGGCTCCCCATCCGGAGGCTCCAAAAGAACGGAAGAAAGTCTATTCTATGGACAAGTGGCAGAAAGCACGGCAGATAACCGGCTTTCGGGCACTGTATCTTTATTACTGCTATAAACTCGGCGTGTTTCCAAAGCGCCGCCCGCAGAACCGGGCACGGCTGCATTTTCTCCTCCGGGAGGATCTGATAAAACTGAATAATATCTCACAGGAAGTACGGCTGCTCGCACGGCATCACATTGATACCGCCGAGCAGCTTGCTTTATATAAAAAGGAACAGGAGGTGCAGATCACGACCCTTTCCGCCCAGCGTCGGGCGCTGCAGAAGGCGCTGCGCACCAAGCCCGTCCGGGACAGCCCGGAACAGGCCGATGCACACAGGGCGCAGATTAGGGAGCTGTCTGAACGGCTCAAAGCGCTGCGCCGGGAGGTACATCTGTGCGACGACATTGCAGAGCGCTCCGGCGTGATGGCGGAGAAACTGAAAGCCGTCCGGGAGGACGAGAAAAATCAACAGAAGGAGGAACAGCAACATGAACACATCCGGTGACGCCGCCGAACAGGTCGTCCGGCTCAGTCTGGAGGGCGTGGAGGTGGCCGCCAAGATTACAGGCAGTGCGGCCAAGGAGGTATCGGCGCTGCTGATCGCCGCCCTGAAAAACCGGGACAGGAACAAGGTCAAAGGGCGGCAGCGCCTGACCGCCATGCTCCGCAGCGGCAAGGAATTGACCATCTTTACCGTCAAAAATCAGGACATGGCCCGTTTTGTGGCCGACGCCAAGCGCTACGGCGTGGTCTACTGCGTGCTGCGGGAGGCAAAGGACAATCCGCAGGGCATCAGCGAGATCATGGTGCGTGCCGAGGATGCCGCAAAAATCAACCGCATCGTGGAGAATATCAAAATCGCCACGGTATCCGACCCGGAGACCATCCGGGAGAGCCTGTCCGGCGAGGAGAAAGAAACATCCGGACAACCTGCCCCGGAGCAGACACATCCCCAGAAAAATGAGGATGACCGCCTGTTGGACGAGATGCTTTCGGGCCCCGCCGACCGGCAGGAGACGCTTCGTGAAAACCCTACGGCGGCTCGCACGGAGCGCTCCCGTCCGTCCGAGCCTTCTTCCAAAACCAGAGAGAACTCCGAAGGGGCGTCTAAAGATGGTCGTCCTTCCGTCCGGGAGGAGTTGCGGGAGATCCGGCGTGGACAGGAGGACGGCACCATCCCCACCCAGCGGAATGAGCCGGAGCATGAGAAAAGGCCGCAGCAGCCCATCCGGCACAAGCAACCTCCGCAGAAGAAGCGGAGCAGAAAAAGTAAGGAGAGATAACGATGGCAAATTTTGACGATCTGTTTACTACCACCGCTGCCCCGGAGTCGCCCAGCGCCCCGCCGCAGCTGACAAAGGAGGAATACGCCGCCAAGAAAAAGGCCGAGCGGGACGACCTGTATGCGCTGGCGGATGAAATGGCGCATGAGATCATGCAGGACGGAGACGCCTTCCGGGGCTTTCTGAATGTGCAGGCACGCTTTGACCGCTACTCGCCCACCAATGCCCTGCTGATCTACGCACAGAATGACAAGGCCACCCGTCTGCGGGACTTTGACGGCTGGAAGAAACAGGGGGTATATGTCCGCAGGCATGAGACGGGCATCTCCATTTTGGAGGCCGGGGACAGCTATGTGACCGAGGACGGCCGCACGGGATATTATTATCATGTAAAAAAGGTCTTTGATATTGCACAGACGGATGCCAAACGCCAGCCGCAGGTGCATTATGATGACCGCCTGCTGCTCTCGGCTCTGATCTCCAAGCGCCCGGTGCCCATCGAAATGGCGGAGAATGTCCCCAACGGTGCGGCCTATGACTACACCCGTAGAACCGTCGTTGTCCAGCGTGGCATGGATGGACAGGATCTGTTTCGCTGCGTGTCGCTGGCGATGGCCCGTGCGGAGCTGGACCAGACGGAGCACGCTGACCCGCAGGCGGATGCGTTCCGGGGCTATTGCATCTCCTATATGCTCTGCCGCAAATATGGGGTAGATGTCCGTGGGTACGATTTCAGCCGCCTGCCGGAATCGCTGCGGGATGCCGATTCGCAGACCATTCGCAGTGAACTGACCGATATCCGAGATACGCTCCAGGCCATGACCGGCAGAATGGGGCGGGCGCTGGAGCAGAGCCGTGCGTCCGCACAGAAAAACGCCAGAAAGGAGCGGTAAGCGATGGAGAAACCGAGTAAGCGGGTGCTGACCCTCGATTCGTACCAGCATGGAGTGGTCATTCATGCGCTCAATGAACTGCGAAACGATTTAATCCACGAGCAGCGCCCGACGGATATTGTGGACGAGGTGCTTGTCAAGACCATTGATGCGCCGAGCAAGTCCCGGAAGGGCAAGTGCAGAGATGAACGGTAAAGCCAAGAGCGTGTGGTATCTGCTGGGCCTGCTTCCTGCGGTGTGGCTGGGGCTGCTGGTGGCCCCGGCCGCATCCGGTGGACTTTTCGGGATCATCCGGCAGTTCCCTGCAGCAATGCAGCATCCGTTTCATATTATTTGGTGCGAGGACAGCGGAAAGGCTGTCCTCTTTTTTGTCGCCGCCTATGGCCTGCTGGTGGGAGCGATGTTGTCCACCCGGCGCAGCTACCGGCGTGGCGTGGAACACGGCTCCGCAAAATGGGGCAGCCCGGAGCGGCTGAACCGGAAATACTGCGCCAAGCCACCGGAGCCGAACAAGGTGTTCACCCAGCACATCCGCATGGGGCTGGACGGTCGAAAGCACAGGCGCAACCTGAACACGGTCGTGGTCGGCGGCAGCGGCGCAGGTAAGACCCGCTGCTATGCAAAGCCATGTCTGTATGAGGCGTGCCTGTCTCCGAAGGGGCCGTCCTTTGTGTGCCTTGACCCCAAGGGCGAGCTGCTGCGGGATTCCGGAGGGCTGCTGCGGGAATCAGGCTATGATGTCCGGGTGCTGGACCTGCTACACATGGAGAAAAGTCACTGCTATAACCCCTTCGTCTACCTGACCAACGACAATGAGGTACAGACGCTGGTGACGAATCTCTTTAAGGCGACAACGCCCAAGGGCGCACAGTCGCAGGACCCCTTCTGGGATTCCACCGCATCCATTCTTCTCTCGGCGCTGGTCTATTATCTCTATCACGAGGCCCCACCGGAGGAACAGAATTTTCCGATGGTCATGGAGATGCTTCGGGCCGGAGAAGTTCGGGAGGATGACGACAGCTATCTCTCTCCGCTGGATGTGCTTTTTGAACGGCTGGAAATGCGGGACCCGGAGCATATTGCCGTGAAGTATTACAAGCAGTATCGCTCCGGCAGCGCCAAAACGCTGAAAAGCATTCAAATCACATTGGCGTCCCACATGGAGAAGTTCAACCTGGATTCCCTGATTGCCCTGACGGCCACGGATGAACTGTATTTGCAGGACATGGGTGAAAAACGGGTGGCGCTGTTTGCGTTGATTCCCGACAGCGACACCAGCTTCAATTTTTTGGTGTCGATCCTGTATCAGCAGCTTTTCCAGCAGCTTTTTGACAGCGCCGACCATAAGCACGGCGGCAGCCTGCCGGTCCCGGTCCATTTCCTGATGGACGAGTTTGCCAACATCAGTCTGCCGAACGACTTTGAAATCAAGTTGTCCACCATGCGCTCCCGCAATGTGTTTGTGTCCATCATCCTGCAGAATACAGCCCAGCTGAAGGCGCTGTTTGAAAAGCAATGGGAAAGCGTGCTGGGGAATTGCGACGAACTGCTGTATCTCGGCGGCAACGAACAGGGGTCGCACAAGTATATCTCGGAACTGCTGGGCAAAGCCACGATTGACACCAACACCTACGGGAAATCGTCCGGGCGCAATGGAAATTACAGCACAAATTATCAGATCACGGGCCGGGAGCTGATGACGCCGGACGAGGTGCGGATGCTGGATAACCGCAAGGCGCTACTGTTTATCCGCGGCGAATTGCCGGTCTGCGACGACAAATATGACATCCTGACCCACCCGCTGGTGTCCCGCACCCCGGATGGCGGCGGGCTGCCCTATGTCCACGGCGGAACGGAGCAGGCCGTGGCGTCCATCTGTCTGGATGGCTGGCAGTGGGGACCAGACGAGGAAATTCCTGCGGCCGATCTATCTGAACAAAAGTTTGAACTGCTCTCCAGTGAAGAACTGGAAGCGATTTTTATGGAGGAAAATTATGATGAAGCATCCTGATAAAAGAAAACGTCTGCAAACCAGGCCCCTGCCGATGGGGAAAAAGAGCCGGGTATTTCTGGCAGTCTATTCCGCCGCTGTCCTCTGCGTGTGCTGTATGCCTGTAACGGCCTCTGCCGCTGGCGACCCGCTGACGGTCATCAACAACCTGTCCGACTTTATTTTCGGCGTGATCCGTGCGGTGGGGCTGATCCTTCTTGGCTGGGGCATTGTCCAAATCGGTCTGTCCTTCCAGAGTCACGACCCGTCCCAGCGCAGCAACGGCTTTTTGACACTCGCTGGCGGCGTGATCGTGACATTTGCCAAAGAGATTCTGTCGCTTATCACGGGCTGAGGGAAAGGAGGAACATCATGGGAAAGTGCGAGTGTTATATCCATTCTCTGAAACAGGGCGAAAAGCACGTTCTGGGAGAAGCAAGGATCATCAAGCATCTGGGCGACAACGACTATCTGGCGGAATACAACGGCGTGAGATGCCATGCGATTTTCAATCCGTTTGTCGGGAAGTTCTTTGTGGACGATGTGTACGGGATCGTTCGCAAGTCCCCGGCAGACCGCACCCGATAAAGATGGCAACAAGAGGCAGGCGCAAAGCCTGTCTCTTGCTGCCGGGAAAGGAGAACGCAATATGAGTGACAACTGGGTCGTTCAGAATCTGGAGAACGCCCTTGCGATTTGGAACGAAAAGCTGGCGGAGATCTGGCAGCTCATCACGCAATCGCCGGAAACATTCAAGGGCGGCACCATCTGGAACGTGGTCCTGCTCATCCACGACACGATGCAGGCCATTGGGCTTGCGCTGCTGGTGCTGTTTTTTGTGGTGGGCGTCGTGAAAACCTGCGGCTCCTTCGCAGAGATCAAGCGCCCGGAGGCGGCGGTAAAGCTCTTTATCCGCTTTGCGCTGGCCAAAGCCGCCGTGACCTACGGACTGGAACTGATGATGGCCCTGTTCACCATCGTGCAGGGGGTCATTTCCTCCATCATGTCGGCAGCCGGAATGGGTGCAGCGCAGGAGACGGTGCTACCCGCCGAGATCGTGACCGCCATTGAAAGCTGCGGCTTTTGGGAGAGCATCCCGCTTTGGGCGGTGGCACTGATTGGGGGCCTTTTTATCACGATCCTGTCTTTTGTCATGGTCCTCACGGTATATGGCCGCTTTTTTCGCCTGTATATCTACACGGCTATTGCTCCGATCCCCCTTTCGGCCTTTGCGGGGGAACCGAGTCAACAGGTGGGCAAAAGCTTTTTGAAATCCTATGCCGCCGTGTGTCTGGAGGGAGCCATTATCGTGCTGGCCTGCATCATCTTCTCCCTGCTTGCATCCAGCCCGCCTGCCGTTGATCCCAATGCGGCGGCAGTCACGCAGGTATGGACGTATGTAGGAGAGCTGATTTTCAATCTTCTGGTGCTGGTCGGGACGGTAAAAATGGCAGACCGTGTGGTACGAGAGATGATGGGACTTTAATTTGAAAAGGAGAAAATGCAATGATGCAGAACCATGTGATTTACAGTGACGATCCACAGGCAGTGGAGAAGCTGCAGGCCAAGCTCGACAAGCTGACTGCAATGCACGCCCGCATGAAGGAAGTCAATGCCTATTTCCGCAAGCACGCCACGGCGCTGGGCTGCCCCGGCCTTTCGGATGAGGCTGCCGCTAAGTTGGACAGGCGTGTGCAGGAGGGATATTCGTGGGAAAAGCAGCCGTATCCGTCCTACGTCCTCAGCGGCAACACAGCGGAGATGCGGCGGATCCGGCAGCGCATTGAGGAGGTATCCCGGACGCAAAGCACAGAATATGTGGGCTGGGACTTTCCGGGCGGCCGTGCCGAAGCAGACAAGGAGGACAACCGTCTGCGGCTGTATTTTGACGAAAAGCCCTCGGAGGAGCAGCGCAGCAAGCTGAAATGCAACGGATTCAAGTGGGCACCGTCCGTAGGCGCATGGCAGCGCCAGCTCAACGACAATGCCATTCACGCCGCCGCACGGATGGACTTCCTGCGCCCGGAGAGCGGCGAAAGTCCCACGGCCATTCAGCCCAAGCGACCGGCGAAAAATGCACCGGAGAGAGGATAACGGCTATGGAGATCAAAATCAACCGGGAGATACGGGACTACAAGGAGAATATCTTCTTCGGGCTGTCGCTGCGGCAGCTCATTTTTTCGCTGCTGGCCTGCGGGATGGCAGTAGGCATCTATTTGGGCCTGCGGGATGCGCTGGGGACGGAAACGGTCAGCTGGCTGTGCATCCTCGGCGCAGCGCCCTTTGCCGCTATGGGCTTTGTGAAATACCACGGCATGATGGCAGAAAAGTTTTTCATTGCATGGCTGCGGTCGGAATTTCTCGTTCCCAAGCGGCTGACCTTCCGACCGACCAATTTGTATTGGGAAGCTATGCAGGAACAGCGCAGGCAGGAAAAGAAGCGCTCCGCTATAAATTTTGGTGCATTTGCCCCGAAGCTTATAGCGGAACATGGAACAAAAAGGAGGCGTAGCAAAAAATGCTGAAAAAGTTGAAAGGGCTGCTTCGCAGAGATCCGGAGCAGTTCCGTATTCCCCGCAGCGTGCAGGAGGTGATCCCCATCCGCACGGTCTGGAAAAGCGGTATCTTCCTTGTGGGGTCGAACCGGTACAGCCGCACATGGCAGTTTTCCGACATCAACTATGCGCTGGCCGGTGAGGAGGACCAGAAATCCATGCTGCTGGGATACAGCGGTCTTTTGAATCTCTGCGACAGCAATGCGTCCACAAAGTTCAGCGTTGTCACCCGGAAGCTCAATCGCCGTGATTTCGAGGACTATATCATGATTCCCTACGCAAATGACGGTCACGACCACTATCGCAGGGAGTACAACGCCATGCTGCTGGAAAAAGCATCTCACGCCAGCGGGATGATTCGGGACCTGTATATCACCGTGACGGTCACACGCAAAAGCTATAAGGATGCCGAAAGCTATTTTGTCCGTGCAGGAGCGGAGTTTACGCTGGCGCTCTCCCGGCTTGGCTCCCGCTGCACAGAACTGGACATGATGGACCGGCTGCGGGCCCTGCATGGCTTTTATCGCCACGGTGAGGAGGCAGACTTCCACTTTGACCCGGCGCTGTCCATGAAGCTGGGCCACAGCTTTCAGGACTATATCTGCCCGGACAGCTTTGAATTTGACCGGGACCACTTCCGCATGGGCGACCGCTATGGCCGGGTGCTGTTTTTGAAGGATTACGCCGCCTATCTGCGGGACGATATTCTCTCGGAACTTTCCGGTATCGACCGTCCCATGATCCTCTCCATTGATGTGGTGCCGATTCCTATGGACAAGGCCATCTGGGACAGCGAGAGCCGCCTGCTGGGCGTGGAGCGGAATATTGTGGATTTCCTGCGGAAGCAGCAGGCCAACAACAATTTCTCCGGAACGGTTCCCTATGACATGGAGAAGCAGCGAGCGGAGATGAAGGAATTTCTGGATGACCTGACCATCCGTGACCAGCGGATGATGCTGGGGATGCTGACGCTGGTGCATACAGCGGACAGCAAAGAGCAGCTGGATGCTGACACCGATTATATTATGAATGCCGCCACCGGAAGAATGTGCCAGATGGCAACACTTCGCTTTCAGCAGATGGACGGACTGAATACGGCGCTGCCCATCGGCGTGCAGAAGCTGGATATTCTGCGTACCTTCACCTCGGAATCTCTGGCGGCGCTGATGCCCTTCCGGGTGCAGGAGATCATGGAGCCGGGCGGCATTTATTACGGAGAAAACGCCATCTCCGGCAATCTGCTGCTGTGCAACCGGGCCAATCTGCTGAACCAATCCACCATTATTACCGGCGTCCCCGGCAGCGGCAAGTCCTTTTCGGCAAAGGAGCTGATCACGTTTCTTGCGCTGGCCACACAGGATGATATTCTCGTCTGCGACCCGGAGCGTGAGTATTATGCGCTGGGGCAGGCGCTGGGCGGCGAGGTTATCCGCATTGCGGCGGGAAGCCCCGACCATATCAACGCTATGGACATGGTGGAGGGCTACGGTGACGGCGGCAACCCGGTGGTAGACAAATCCGAGTTTATTCTGTCCCTGTTTGAACAGCTGGACCGGGGCGGCATCGGCCCTCTGCAAAAGAGCATCATTGACCGGTGCGTGGATGCCGTGTATGCGGCCTATAAGCGGGGCGGCCCTGTCCCGACGCTGTGCGTTCTGCGGGAGAAGCTGCTGGAGCAGCCGGAGGAGGAAGCCCGTGATCTGGCGTTGGCGCTGGAGCTGTTCACAACCGGCAGTCTGGATGCCTTTGCCCATGAGACGAACGTGGACACGCAAAACCGCATCGTCATCTATGACATTATGGACCTGGGGCGGCAGCTGAAAACAATGGGGCTGTTGATCATCACGGATGCCATGCTGAACCGTGTGACGGAGAACTGGCGCAAGGGCAAGCGGACACACCTTTTTATAGACGAGTTCCATGTGGTCTTTCAGAATCCGTACAGTGCGGATTTCTTCGATTCCGCATGGCGGCGCTTCCGCAAACGTGGGGCCTATCCCACCGCCATTACGCAGAATGTGGAGTATCTGCTGGACAGCGTGCAGGCCAGCACCATGCTCTCCAACTCCGAAATGCTGATTCTGCTGAATCAGGCACCCAGCGACCGGGAGAAGCTGGCGGCGCTTTTGAACATCTCCCCGGAGCAGACCAGCTATATCACCAACGCACCGGCAGGCTGCGGCCTGCTGCGCTACGGCGGCGCACTGGTGCCGTTTCGGAATCAGTTCCCCAAGGACACGGAGTTGTACCGCCTGATGACCACGAAACCGGACGAGAGCATTATTGTGGGAGGTAAAACGAGATGAGTGAATGGAAAATGTCACACTCCATGAGAATTGAGGGGGCGCAATGGCAGACCTGAAAACAAGAAAGGCCGTCAAGGGAACCGTTAAGACCATTGACCGTGCGGCGGTTGCCGCTGAGCACCTGAAGTCTGCGGCCGTCCGCACAAAGGATGCTGCTGAACGTAACGCCACTCCTGCAGAGACCTCTTCGCAGGAGTACAGCGCTCAGAAGCTGGAACGCACGGCGCAAGGTGCAGTCTCCGAGTTGGGCTTCCAATTCCGGAAGCGGGGCTGTCGTGACTTTTCTGATGCACGGCGAAATACGGACAAGGCAAGAGCGCAAATGCAAAAATGCAGGGACGTACTGAGGGAAAACAAGTCGAAGAAAGCGGTGCAGGCCGTCCATACGCCCAAGCCCACAAAAATAATGCGGATAGGTGCTCGCCCCATGCAGCGGACCGGCCGCATCGTCGTAAAGCTGCCTGTCGATTCCGGAGCGGTGCAGGCGGCCAAGGCTGGCGCAAAGACGACATCAAAGGCAGTTCAGACGGTCAAGACTGCGGCGAGGGTCGCTGCCCAGACGGCTCAGAGCGCTGTTAAGGTGTTAGCTTCCGCTGCAAAAGCAGCTATCTCCGGAACAAAGGCTGTCATTGCTGCCATTGCCGCAGGGGGCTGGGCAGCGGTGGCGATTATCCTTGTCCTCTGTGTGATCGGGCTAATCGCTGGTTCTTGCTTCGGCATCTTCTTCTCCGGCGAGGACAGCGGTACGGGACAGACCATGCGCCAGGTCGTACAGGAGATCAATGCCGACTATCAATTACAGATTGACGCCACAAGGGTAAGCAGCACCTATGATGAGCTGGAAATGTCCGGGTCCCGTGCGGTCTGGCCGGAGGTGCTGGCCGTGTATGCGGTGAAAACCACGACTGACCCAAACGATCCACAGGAGGTCGCTACGGTGGACGATGCTAAAAAGGCCATCCTCAAGGATATTTTCTGGCAGATGAACGAAATATCTTCCCGCACCGAGCGTAAGACTGAGGCCGTCATCACCGAAACCGACGACGGCCACGGGAACATCGTGGAAACTACCACGACGGTCACACGCACCTATCTTTATATTACGGGCAGCCACAGAACCGCCGAGGAGATGGCAGACCATTTCAATTTCAACGCCGATCAGCGGCAGCAGCTTTCCGAACTGCTTGCTGAGGGAAATCGCAGTATATGGTCTGCCGTCCTTTACGGCATTTACTCCGGGGACGATGCTATCGTCACGGTGGCTCTGTCGCAGGTCGGAAATATAGGCGGTGAGCCGTATTGGTCTTGGTATGGGTTTGAAAGCCATGTGGAATGGTGCGCCTGCTTTGTCAGCTGGTGTGCCGCCCAATGCGGCTATATCGACACCGGTGTTTGCCCAAAATTTGCCGGTTGCGGAAATGGTGTGCAGTGGTTTCGGGATCGTGGGCAATGGTTGGACGGCTCCGTCGAGCCTGCTCCCGGCATGATTATCTTCTTCGATTGGGACAACGAGGGCGGCTCTGGCCCCCAAGATGGGGAGGCTGACCATGTGGGTATCGTGGAACGTGTCAAGGATGGAACTATTTATACAGTTGAAGGTAACAACAATAATTTTTGCCGTCAGGACTCCTACACGGTAGGCGATCATCGGATACTGGGATATGGCTTTATCAGGAAGTGATGTGCGATATATTAGCAAATCATCTAACACAATTTAACGAATAATATAGTCAAATATATTGCAATACGCCATATTAATTGGTACGATGGTATTACAAGTAAGACTGGACGAAATAGTTTCAAAATGGAGGGGCTATGGTCTTATCGGATGCAATCATGAGAATTTCCCGCAAAGAGGATGACTTGTTAATGCCCAATGCTCTTTCCAAGTATCAGCAGAAGCTGGAGCTGCCAGGTGATGCGATAAAAGATGCCGGATTGCGCGGTGCGTATAAGTGAATAAAGCGCTTCTATGAAGGAACGTTCAAGACGACCTGTCCTTCATAGAAGCGCTTTTTTATAGTGGTGTTGTTTTATGGCGTGATGCTGCCAGCTGAATATGAACAAAATGCCTTTACGAAGACCGAGTTCATTACACTGCGAATCGCTCACCAGGCATGTGCCGTGCCGGGGTCCTCCGTCCGACTTTTAACTACGCAAAAAATCGGACAATAAAGGAGGACTATAAAAATGGATAAATTTTATCTTGGCAAGGATAAGCGCCCCAAAAGGAGGAAGTATGCGGATTTTCCATACACAATTTTCACAGTTGAGGCAGAAAACGCAGAACCGCAATTTTACGTGAGATTTGTTGACGGCGAGGGGAAAAACCACTGCATTGCACTTGGTATGGAGCTCTACCGCGCCATGAATCAATTAGAATTGGATGTAAAACGTCTGCACAATGAGGAAGAACGGCATTTTGCCCGAGGTGTGCAATTTCCGGAAGCTATTTGTGCGTCAGGAGATCAGGTAGCTGATTGGGTTGAAGGGAAATTAATGCAAGAAGCACTACATAAAGCAATTACCATACTGCCTGACACGCAGCGCCGTCGTTTGGAGCTGTATTACTTTGCAGGCTTGACCTATGAGCAGATTGCGGCGTTGGAGGGGTGCAGCTATCCTGCGGTCATTAAATCCGTTAAGAAAGCCATTGTCGAACTCCGCCGATACCTGATGTAAGGTACAAATACTTCCCCGCAATTAGAAGTTCATTTCGCGGTCTGAACCAGCACCATAGCGTGTGGCATAGATTTTTTTCCGAGCTATATCCACTGTGACAAAATCTATGGAGGTTTCCTCGGCGGTACCGGCGGTGTGGATATAATGCTTGCCGTCCCAAGCATTTCCTCCGTCAGAATAATTGGGACAGGCCAGCATAGTAGAGACAAACAAAACTGGCTGGCCGCCTTCACCAGTCTGCTGGGAATAGGTGATCTCCTGATTTACCGTAATAATCACACCGTCCGTTTCCAGAGGAAGGGCAAAGCGGTAATAGGAAGCGGTATAGGGATTGGTGATTACGGCCTCCGTCTTATCACTGTTCCAGGTGATTTTTGCATCATTTCCGTCACTGGCGTAGATGCCTGCTGTGGTAACGGTGCCGACGCTGTCGCTGCATTGAAGGACTATCGGCCAGGCATAGTTTGCCATAGACGCACCGAAGCGAATACGGATGGTGTCTCCCTTGGCGGCGGCAATAACGTTGCTGAGACTGCCCTTGCTGTTTGCCGTACTGAGCTTGTTGGCGGCAGAGGAGCTATAGCGCTGATTGTACAGAAACGTGACATCATCACTGCTGAACCGGTTGATAAAATCCGGAATGATAATGGTGGCCCCCACCGGTTTCGTGGGCATGGTCGTTTTACTGTAGAGATCTCGGTGGATATGCCCATTCCATATAGCAATGATATCCCGTGCCCCCTGGCCAGTAAAATCTGCGGATACCGTACAGGGGAAATAGGTGCTTTCTGCTCCATTGGGGGCCCTACCGGCGGCAACTGCACAGGAATAGGCTGTCCCCTTTTGGTAGGCATCCAGAATCCCCTCCAGTACGTCATAATTGAAACGCTGGTGGTCCGCAGCACCGCCATCCTGCTTAGTAAAACTGTCCAGCATGGGGATGTGCTGGAACACAATGACCTTCCAGCCTTTCCCCGGCAGCTGCAGCGCAGTGCCAGCCAGCCATTTCAGCTGTTCCTGTCCGTAACCGTAGCAGTGCTGACCTGCCAGATACTGGTTATACGGTGCACCCAGATAGGGACAGCTTCCGTCCGCATTGGACGTATAGGGCAAGTCCACGCAGTTCAGAGAGATCATCCGCACCTTGCAGGCTGGCACATCCAGATAGCACGCCAGTAGGTTCCCATCGGCATCCATATGCACGGCGTTGCTGCCACTCCTGGCAAAAAATCTGGCAAAATAGTCACCATCCTGCATCAGATAGGACAGGTAATATTTGTGATCTGCTTCGGATGAATAGGCGGCCAGGCCGCCGTCGTCATGATTCCCTTTCTGAGGAATGTACAGAGGACAAAAGCCCTGGAAAATACTGCACAGCTGCGTGACCTTATCCATTTGAAGCTTTCGATTCCGGGCGCCTCGCAAGGCAGCGGTAGGCAGAGCGGCAGCCGTTACCTTATCGGCATTGTCGGCGCTTTCTACGTTGTCACCCAGAGATAATACGCAGGCCAGCGGGACCTTTTCATGGACACGGTTTACTGCCGCCACCAGGTGCTTTGCCGTTTCTGCATAGCTGATAGGGTGTTCCGCTCCTCTGGTTTCGTTGAAATACGGTGCATAGTGTAGATCTGTGAACAGCGCAAAGCTGAAAGTGTTGGCCCCCACATGCTCCAGCATGCGCTGGGCCACACTGTCTGCTGCTTGGGTCACATAGTCCGGAACCATTTCCATGGCGGTGGCCAGTTGGGTAGGACTGACGGGGGTATAGCCCAGGGCCTGGGTTACATTTTCCAGGGTAACAGAGGCATTACTGCCGTCTGCACCATCCTTTCCCGCAGGTCCGGCAGGCCCCACAGGACCTGTCAGCTCTGCCATGTCCACCAGATTTGACCAGGTATCCCCGTCAGGGCTGTATTGGATAACACCGTCCGCTATCCGCATGGCCATAGCCGATCCGTTGGGCAGGCTTACCCAATTGTAACCACCCTGACCATCGCTTGACAGGACCTGCCCGACCTCTCCGGCAGGATCAGGCGCGGAAATTTTCTTGTCCAGCAGCGCCACCAGCTGCCCATACACATCCGGAGCCGGGGAAGCTGGTGTGCCGCTGCTGCTTACAACAGATGCCAGCACGCGGATCTCTGCGGGCCGTGTCTGAAGTCCCTCGGCATACAGGCCCACAGATATCCACCCGGGACTCGGGATCGCAGGCAGTGCTACGGATGTGCCGCTGAACAAGGTGTCCTGATATCGGCCATCCGGGAAAACCACCCGCATGGTCTTGGACTGGCGGTCATCCCATTCTTGATCCAACTCCCATTCCACCATATAGTCAGAGTTTCCGCATACTGGCATGGGACCTGTGTAGTACGCTGTTTTTTCAGTTACTTTCACATGTAAGTGCGTCATGAAATTCACTCCTCTCTAACAACTAGACTGCTTCTTCCTGTATGTTTTGCATTATGTTGCCGCGTTTTGTACAACTCGGAGAATATAATTTAAATAAATTCACTTTTTGCCAAATTATAGAAAAGTGGGTTGCATTTTTTTACAACTCGGGCTATACTATATAATTATAAGTGAATTAGAATATTTGAGGTTGGCATGCCAACCTCTGTTATTTGCGTAGCAAATAACAGAATAATGTTCATCAAATTATATAGGCGACGACCAGCAGAGGAGGCGGGGTTATGGCGCATTCTGCCATCCGTATGGGTGAGGATACCACCAGAATTGAAGAAATGCCGACAGTTACTATTGCTGCCCGCTCTGATGGAGTATTTTTATTTGTGAAGCGCACTTTTGACGTGGTAATGGCGTTGATGGCATGCCTGGTGGTTGCTATTCCTTGTGCGGTTATCTATGTGGTAATACGTTTGGATTCCCCCGGCCCCGGTTTTTATCGGCAGGAGAGAGTTGGGAAGGGCGGAAAGAGTTTTGTTATGTATAAATTCCGCACTATGCGTCTCGATGCTGAAAAGAATGGCCCGCAGTGGGCTGATAAACATGATAGCCGCTGTACAAAGGTGGGCACGTTTCTGCGGAACTCTCGGCTCGACGAGTTGCCTCAGCTATTGAATATTCTGCGTGGGGACATGAGCTTCGTAGGCCCCCGCCCAGAAAGGCAGGTATTCTATGAAATATTCGAGACCTATATTCCGGGTTTTTATCAGCGCTTGGCTGTAACGCCGGGGCTCACTGGTCTTGCTCAGGTCAATGGCGGTTACGACCTCGGCCCGGAGGAGAAGCTTTGCTATGACATGGAGTATATCCGGAATCAGTCTGTGGGACTAGATCTGCAGTGTTTGTTCTCCACCATACATATTATCTTTGACCACGAGGGGGCTCGGTAGTGGAGTATTCTGTTCTAATGTCCGTATACGTGAAGGAGAACGCAGAATTTTTCTCTGCTGCGGTGGAAAGCATGCTCTACCAATCCTGCCCTCCAACGCAGTTCGTTTTGGTGTGTGATGGGCCATTGACTCCGGCACTGGACAAAGTGATCGATGGCTTTACCTCTACGTATCCGGATTTATTCCGGATTCTTCGTTTGCCCGTAAATCAGGGGCTTGGCGTTGCTCTGCAAGAGGGACTGTCTGCGTGTGACTGCGAACTGGTGGCCCGTATGGACTCAGACGATATTGCGCTGCCCCTGCGGATGGAGCACCAGCTGGCGGCTATGAACGCCGATCCCGGCCTGTCCGTTGTGGGTGGGCAAATTGCGGAATTTACCGGTACCATGGGAAATATCCAGGGCTATCGCATGGTGCCGGTATCTCCAGAAAAAATTCGCCAAAGCGCCGCCAGACGTAATCCGATGAATCACATGACGGTGCTGTTTCGCAAGGCTGATGTTTTGACAGCGGGCGGCTATCAGGACCTGAAGGGGTTTGAGGATTATTTCCTGTGGGGCCGTATGCTGGCAGCTGGCTGCTGTATGGCAAATCTGCCGGAGGTATGCGTCCTGGCCCGGGTATCCGGACTCCAGGCGCGCCGCGGTGGGTGGAATTATTTTTGCCAAACGGTTCGGCTGGAGCACGCTCTGCGAACCTGCGGCCTGATCGGTGCCGGGACCTATTGCCAGAATCTACTGATCCGCTTTGGCGGCACGGTCTTGCTGCCTGACGCTCTGCGCCAGCGCGTATACCAGCGGTTTCTGCGACGGGGAGACGCGCCGGAAATGCCCTGGGCCGGGACACCGGAGGAGTTGACCGCAGCCGCATCTCAGAGTTAACAGAAAGGATGGAAACAATGCGGCGTGTACTGCATTTTATGGCGGATATCCAGGTCAGCTCCGGCATGGCCGCCGTGGTCATGAACTACTACCGCCATATAGACCGCAGCCGGGTTCAGTTTGATTTTTTATATTTTGAGGATGGTCCGCTATCCTATGAACAGGAGATCCGCTCCCTGGGCGGCAGGACTTTCCGTATTCCCCGTCCGGGCCCCCTCTCTATGGGGAATATCCACGCTTTTTTTCGCGCACATCAAGGGGAATTCCAGATTCTCCATTGTCATCCCATCTGGTCGGCCGCAGTTTTGGGACCTGTTGCCAGGCGCTATGGCGTCCAAGCCGTCTTTCTGCACAGCCACAGTGAGAAGCCTGGCGAATCCGGGGCAAGTATTCTGCGCAACCGGTTGATTCTATACTTGTCCGCTGCAAGAGTGGACACGTTTCTTGCTTGTTCTCACGCAGCGGAAACAGCTTTGATGGGCATTCCATCGTCGGTATATATTCTCCCCAATGCTATTGATACCCATGCATTTTCCTTTGACAGCACTGCGCGGCGCTTATGCCGCAGCCAGTTGGGTATCGCACCGGAAACGCCGGTTATCGGCCATGTGGGCCGCATGGTGGAGGTGAAAAACCACCGCTTTTTACTGAAGGCATTTTCTATATGCCATCGGGCCGTGCCTGCGGCACAGCTGCTGCTGATTGGCGACGGTCCCTTGGAGCAGATGCTTCGCACCCAGGCCGCAGATTTAGGAATACAAGGTAGTGTCCATTTTTTGGGTTCCCGCCGGGACACTCGTCTGCTGTACGCCGCCATGGATGTGTTTGCTATGCCATCCTTATATGAGGGACTCAGTATGGCTTTGCTGGAAGCACAGGCATCCGGATTACCCTGCTTGGCCTCGGACACAGTGTCTCCTGAGTCGAATGTGACGAATCGGATGGTTCGTCTGCCATTGGAACAGCCCAAGGATTGGGCTGCCGCTTTTGAAAAGCAGCTGAAAGCACCTGCGGACCGCACAAGAGATGTTACAGAGGCGTTTGCCCGGAGAAATCTGGATATTCATACAGCTGTCCGGCAGTTGACGGAGCTTTACGAAAGAAACTGATTATGGAATTGTTTTTTTTCAACGCAGCTTTTTTTGCGTTACTGTGCGGACTAGAGGCCACGCCGTTATCGGTCTACCCACAGCGGCGCTATTTGAACTCCAAATTTCTTCTGGGTTTAGGAATCTCCTATTTGTGCTTCCTGGCTATGTTCCGGGGGGTCTCCTGCGGAAACGACACAGAGAATTATCGGGAGTTCTTTCAAGTGGTAGCCTCCCAAAAAAACCTTTGGCATACCATCCGGCACACCAGCTTTGAGCCGCTGTTCACCGCTTTGACTTTTTTTCTCAGTCGCCTGACTCGGGACCCGCAGATTTTATTTATCGTCACATCACTGTTCTCCTTCGCGGTAACAGGCCGTTTCCTGGCAAAATTTTCCCTTGCGCCGTGCTTCAGCCTGTACCTGTTTTTTACCCTGCAAATATTTGATTTCTACATTTCCGGCATCCGTCAGGCGCTGGCTATTGCGCTGTTGCTGCTGGCATATGAAGCGATGACGCAAAAGAAAAATCTGCGGACACTGCTGTTGATCTTGCTGGCAGGTCTATTCCACCGCACGGCCTGGCTGTGGTTTCCCGTGTTTTTCCTGTTGCGGGTCCGCCGTCGGCGTGCATTCCTTGGGGTTGCAGCCCTGGTTGGCGCTGTATGCCTTGTGAGCTCTCGATACCTGGTAGCGGTCATTGCGTCGATTTTCCCGCGGTACCAATTATACTTTGGCAGCAGCTATCTGAAATCCGGAGCCAAGCTTTCCCTGATCCTCTATTTTCTGGTATTCGGGCTGGTGCTGCTGGTGGGTGAGCTGGTTGGTGACAGAGAGGATGCCCCCGTCCGGAGCGGACGAGACGAATGGGATTTCCGTTTGTCGTTCTTGCTTCTGGTGGTGTGTGTCTTGGGCTATACAGCCCCGATCTTCAGCCGCTTTCTGCAATATTTCCAACTAAATCTTTGCGTTTATTTTGCAAACCGCCTGCATCGTATGTCGATTCAGACCAGGAAAATTCTACTGCTGGCCAGCCTGGCAGCATTTGCCGCATACGCGTGTACTATCCACTTGTTCCGCACGCCGGAGTGGTATACTACCTATCCCTTTGTGTTCTGCTGGGACCACTGACCTGGCAGGGAAAGACCCATTTATGAAACAGACATCCGGCATTGCCAAGAACTCAGCCATGCTGATGGCTATGAACATCGCAAAAATGATTTTCCCGCTGCTGACGCTTCCGTACCTGACCCGGGTCCTATCCACGGACTGCTACGGAAGCGTGGTATATGTCAAGTCTGTCACCGCCTATCTGCAGCTTCTGGTGGATTTTGGTTTTGTCCTCTCTGCCACCAAGGAGATTGTCCGTGTCCGTCATGACAAGGCTGCCCAAGAGAAAATCATGGGCGACGTGCTGCTGGCCCGGCTGTGGCTTGCAGGGGCCGCCCTGGTGCTGCTGGTGATCCTGACGGCGGCGCTGCCCATTCTGCGGGAGCGGCCTCTGCTGTCGCTTTTGTCCTTTTTCCCGGTATTCCTGACGCTGTTTCTGTTCGACTTTCTGTTTCGCGGCCTGGAGAAAATGGAGGCCATCGCCCTGCGGTTTGTGGTCATGCGGGGCGTTGCCACGGCGCTGACCTTTGTGCTGATCCATTCCGACCGGGACGTGCTGCTGATCCCGCTGCTGGACACCCTGGGCACCCTGATCGCCGCGCTTATGGTTCTGCCGCAGCTGCGCCGCCTGGGGCTGCATGTGCGCCTGTCTCATGACAGAAGGGCCGCCTGGTCCATGCTGAAGGATTCGGCGGTCTATTTTGCCTCCAATGTGGCCTCCACCTCCTTCAGCGCCCTGAACACGCTGCTTCTGGGTATCATCCTGACCACCCAGGAGGTGGCCTATTGGGGGGTCTGCATCCAGGCGGTGGCCGCCGTTCAGGCGCTGTATACCCCCATCACCGACAGTCTTTACCCCGTTATGGTGCGGGAGCGCAGATTCTCCCGCATTGTGAAAGCCGTGAGGCTCTTTCTGCCGCTGGTTCTGGCCGGGTGCGCAGCGGCCTATTTTCTGGCAGACTTCGGCATCGTCCTCATGGGCGGACAGGCCTATGCCCCGGCAGCCCGCATTTTCCGCTATCTGATACCCGTTCTGTTTTTCAGCTTCTTCGCCCTGCTGTTCGGGTGGCCCACCCTGGGCGCCATCGACTGCAACGCGGAGACCAGCCGCAGCACCGTTTATGCCCTGAGCTTCCAGGTGCTGGGGCTGCTGGCGCTGCTGTGGACCGGGTGCTACTCGCTGGTGGCCGTGGCCCTTCTGCGCAGCGCCACGGAGGTTGTTCTGTGCGGCATCCGGATGCTCTATATCCGGAAAAATATACACGCCTTTGCGGACAGAGGAGGGAGCGCAGAATGAACGAGATCACCGACCTTCGCGAAATCCAGCAGGTGGAGCTGGGCATTCTGCGCCATCTGGACCAGGTGTGCCGGGAAAACGGTCTGCACTTCTTCCTCTCCAACGGCACCCTTCTGGGCGCCGTGAAATACGAAGGGTTCATTCCCTGGGACGACGACATCGACGTGTTCATGCCCCGCTGCGACTATGACCGGCTGATGCGGCTTTCCGGGGCGGATTCCGGGCCGTATCGCCTGCTGTCGCAGGAGCGCACCCCCGGGTGGCGTCTGCCCTTTGCCAAGCTGTGTGACCTGTCCACCTGCAAGCAGGAGACCTGCGCCGATTTCGGCGCGGACATCGGCCTGGACGTGGACATATTTCCGCTGGACGCCTGGTCCGGCGGCGCGGCCCAGG
>ENA-ORMN01000470-ORMN01000470.1-human-gut-metagenome-genome-assembly--contig:-NODE-470-length-48882-cov-6.801176_pt1 | contig 48882 bp, 40 predicted proteins | sample MGYA00242102_ERZ508993 | MGnify/ENA primary metagenome ERZ508993 (study PRJEB26280, sample SAMEA2338770) | human gut metagenome | biome: human gut; feature: human-associated habitat; material: faeces...
TAATATCGCGGGGTGGAGCAGTCTGGAAGCTCGTCGGGCTCATAACCCGAAGGTCGTTGGTTCAAATCCGGCCCCCGCAACTTCAAATAATCAACGGATAACGTTGGTTATTTTTTTTTACACAAAATGAACTCAAAATAAACTTTTGCGGTATAATAGGACAATAAGTGTATAGATGAAGAAAGGAAGGAAAGCAATGAACCAGAAGGCGGTCATAGCGATGAGCGGCGGTGTAGACAGCTCCGTTGCGGCATATTTGATGAAGGAAAAAGGATATGAGTGTATTGGAATTACGATCAAAACCTTTAATGAAACTGGTGATGGAATAAAACGAGAAAATACATGTTGTTCACTTGATGATGTGAGCGATGCGAGAAGTGTAGCTTGTACGCTTGGGATTCGCCACTTTCTTTATAATTTTACAGGTCAGTTTGAGGAGCATGTCATGAAGCGATTTGTGGATGCTTACGAGAATGGATGTACACCAAATCCTTGTATTGATTGTAATCGCTATATTAAGTTTCAGGAATTATATGAGCGTGCTAAGCTTATGGGTTATGATATCGTTGTAACAGGTCATTATGCACGCGTGGAATACAATGAGGTAACAGGTCGTTATCTTTTAAAGAAGGGATTAGATGCCAATAAGGATCAAAGCTATGTGCTTTACAGTCTTACACAGGAGCAGCTTATGCACACACAGTTTCCGCTAGGAGAGCTGCCAAAGCCTAAGGTAAGGGAGATTGCTGAGGAGCAGGGTTTAATAAATGCTCGTAAACATGACAGTCAGGATATCTGCTTTGTAACTTCTGGAAGCTATACAGATTTTATTCGTCAGTATACGGGAAAGGAATATCCAGAGGGTGATTTTGTAGATCGAAAAGGCAATGTTCTTGGCCGTCATAAGGGAATAATCCATTATACTATTGGACAGCGTAAGGGATTAGGACTGTCGCTTGCAAAGCCTATGTATGTTTATGGAATAGATAAGGAAAAAAATCAGGTGATTTTGACAGATGAGGCTGATTTGTTTTCAAGTGAACTGATTGCAGATGACTTAAATTTGATTTCTGTTCCTAAAATTGAAGGAAAAATGCGTGTGAAAGCGAAAGTGCGTTATCGTCATACTGAGCAGCCAGCAACAGTAGAGCAGCTTGATGAAAAATGTATTCACGTTATATTCGATGAGCCGCAGCGTGCCATTACAAAAGGACAGGCTGTTGTGCTTTATGATGGTGATGTAGTTGTTGGAGGTGCAACAATTTGTGATACAGTTCGCCTAGAACGCTAGATTCAGATAATTTCATGCTTACTGGCAAATGTATAAAATCTGTTTCTCATGCATATAGTAGGAGTAATGGCGCAAACCGCAGCTAAGTGATGCGGAAACTGGCCCATAAGAAAAGAGATTGTGTATGGGAAACAGAAAAAGAAAGCACAGGGAACCGTTGTTTTGGCTGGAGGCAGCGTTTATCGTGTTGCTTTTAGCAGGTGCGTATGTGATAGGAAGTTATGCGCGTGCGAAGCAGAGTGATTCGCTTCAGGAGGTATTTGTTGCAGATCATGGAACAAATGTTGTTGAGGTAACAGACGCGCAAGGGACAATAACGGGAAGTGAAGTAGTTGATTACGATGAACTTATTTCAGATTATCGAAATATTTTGTTGGTTGGTGTAGATGCGAGGGATCAAAAGCGTATCGATAGAGGTGCGAACGCAGATGTTATCATGATTGTGAGCATCAATGAAAGCACAGGAAAAATTCGTCTGATATCTGTTCTTCGTGATACACTTCTTCGCCTGGAGAATCCTGGAAGCTATCATAAGGGCAGACTTTATGATAAGGCCAATTCACAGCTTTGTTATACTGATATTGCAGATATGATCAGCATGATTAATCGAAACCTTGATTTAAATATTAAGGATTATATTGTGTTAAACTGGCTGGCAGCGGCACAGGTAGTTGATACGCTTGGCGGTATTGAGGTATCAATTGAAAATCCAGAGGTAATTCGCTATATGAATGGATATCTGACGGAAGTGAATCAGCAGACAGGAATCTGGTCAGAACAGCTTGATGGAAGCGGGACATATAATCTGACAGGAACACAGGCAGTGGCCTTTTGCCGTGTACGTTATGCCGGATTAGGTGATGTTGGGCGAACTGGCAACCAGCGAATGATTATTGAAAGATGTCTAAAAAAGGTTAAGGAATTGATTTTGACAAAGCCAACGACAGTTGTTAGAGCCGTATCAATCGGTATGGATAGTATTGCAACAAATCTTTCAATGCTGGAATTAGGAAATCTCGCATTTCAGGCGGGTGATTTTGAAATTGAAGAAAGTATTTCTTTTCCATTCCAATATGAGGCAGGTGAGTATCTGGGGCAGATATATGATTTGACAAAAGGTGTAAAAGATGCAGTTGTGGCAAGAGAATTGGCAGATAATGTTGTGCAGCTGCATGCCTATCTTTACCCAGAAGCAGCGTATGCTTATCATTTGCCAGAAGAAATCAAAAGAATAAGCGAGGATATCGCGTGGATGTCAGATGTGAAAAAATAGGTACAGTAGTTTCATAGAAGATAGGAGGAAGCATAGTGAAGATACTAGTAACAGTTCCATTTCAAAAAGAACATCAAGAGGAGCTAAAAAAAGAAGCGCCAGACGCTTTGTTTTTCTTCAAAGATGCGTACACGATAGATGATAAAAGAGATGAGAAACTATATCATGCTTTTTTGAAAGAGGCAGATATCATAATTGGAAATCCGTCTATTGAAGAGATAGCTTCTGCACCAAAGCTGAAATTTGTTCAGTCATCTAATGCAGGCGTAGAAAAATATACGCAGCAGCCAGGATTTCCAAGAAATGTTATGCTGTGTAGTATGTCAGGTGCATTTGGAGGGATTATTTCAGAGTATGTTCTTGGTGGAATATTGACAATGTATCGCAAATTTCCTAGTTATATTGAGCATCAGCAAAAACGTCTGTGGCAGGATGCAGGAAGTGAGCAGGCACTGATGGGAAAGACTGCGCTTATTTTAGGCACAGGCGATATTGGAACTAATATTGCAAAACGTCTGAGCGCATTTGATGTCTATACGATAGGTATCAGACGAACTGCAAAATTTGCATCTGAATGGTTTGATGAGGTGTATATGCTTGATGCATTAGATGAGCAGATTTGCCGTGCAGATATCTTGATTGGCTGCCTGCCAAAGACAGTTAAGACGACACATTTGTTAAATCAAGGACGTCTTCGCAAAATGAAAAAGGGCGGACTAGTTGTAAATGTCGGAAGAGGAAGTTTAATTGTTCAGCCAGATTTGATTCAATTGCTCGAAGAAGGCTATCTTTCAGGGGCTGTGCTTGACGTGACAGACCCAGAGCCGCTGCCTAGTGATAATTTGCTGTGGGGCATGAAGAATGTGCTTATAACACCACATGTTTCGGGAATTAGCTTTGGTCATACACCACAGGTAGAGGAGCGTGTTGCAAAAATCTGTGCTCATAATCTGAAGGCTTTTTTGAATCATACAGAAATGATGAATGTAGTTGATTGGGAAAGCGGTTACAGAAAAGGAGAAAAATATGCAGGATCAATCAATCTATGAAAAACTAAGAGAGTATGCAAAGAGTGATGCATACCCATTTCATATGCCGGGGCATAAACGTAAAGTGGATTGGATTTCGGATGTGTATGATATTGACATTACTGAGATTGACGGATTTGATGATCTGCATCATGCAGATGGTATTCTTGAAGAAGGTATGGCGCGCATGGCTAATGCAGTAGGGGCAAAGAAGTCATATTACATAGTTAATGGTTCAACATGTGGAATATTAGCAGCTATTTATGCGGCGTGTCCACAGGGAGCTACAGTTGCGGTAGCAAGAAACACTCATAAGAGTGTTGCCAATGCAATAATGCTCAGAGGACTAAAACCAACATATATTTATCCCAAAAATGTGGATAACTTGTGTATAAGTGGTCAAATTATCCCCAAAGATGTGGAAAAAGCTTATGAGCAATCCCCAGAAATTGCGGCAGTGATCCTGACATCGCCGACGTATGAAGGAATTGTATCAAATATACGGCAAATCGCAGATGTGGTACATGCACATGGCGGAGTTTTGATTGTGGATGAAGCACATGGCGCACATCTTCCATATGCTAATCATGGTGCTAATCAGGAAGAGACGTATCTTCCATATAGTGCAGTGCGTGAGGGCGCAGATATTGTCATTCAGAGCCTTCACAAAACACTTCCGTGTCTGACACAGAGTGCAGCACTTCATATATGCAGCGACAGAGTTTCGGTAAAAAAAATTGAGCGTGCCCTTCATATATTTGAGACATCCAGTCCATCTTATGTTTTGATGGCGGGAATGGATCTTTGTGTGCGCTATATGCAAGGCGAAGGCAAAAAAAAGCTGCAAATGCTTACTGACAGACTGCAGCTTTTCTATGAAAGAAGCAAATCATGGAAACAGCTTTGGTTTCTTTATCCGAAAATAAAAAGTGAAGACATGAGTAGTATTCCGATTGCAGATTATACAAAAATTGTGTTTGGCGCAAAAGGATACAAGAATGCAGGAAGAAAGCTGCATGAAATTTTGCGCGACCGCTATCATCTTCAGCCGGAAATGTCAGCACCCGATTATGTAATTCTTATGACAATGCTGACAGATACAGAAGAAGGCTTTTTGCGTCTTGAGGCGGCACTTAGCGAAATTAATGATGAGTTGGAATGTGGCTCTCTAGTATGGGAGAGAACAACGAGTGCGTATCATTCTGCATTTGTGCCGCTTGAGCAGGTTATGCTGCCGTTAAAAGCGTCAGAGGCGCCTGTAATTCAGGTACCATTTTCAGAATCAGTTGGAAAAATCAGCGCCGAGACTGTCTATGTTTATCCACCAGGATGTCCGTTTTTGATGCCAGGAGAAAAAATCAGCGAGGAACTGCTTGAAATTGTTCATTACTATAGGACAAGTGGTATGGAACTGTACGGCATGGAGGATGAAACTGGAGAAACGCTCCTTGTTATTGAAAATTAATAACATAAAAACAGAAGCTAAATAGTACAAACAACAAAAAGGAAAAGAAGATATGAAAATTATCTATTTTATGGGAAAGAGTGCATCTGGAAAAGATACTATCTACAGAAAAGTAAAGGAAAAACTTAATCCTTCACCAAAGGAAATCATATTGTATACGACGAGACCTATACGCGATCACGAAGAAAATGGAAGAGAATATTTCTTTGTGACAGACAGTGAGATTGCCAAAATGGAAAACGAAGGAAAAATTATAGAAAAGCGTGTTTACCATACCGTATACGGTGATTGGATTTATGCGACAGCAGATGATGGACAGTTTGATGATAATTCTGTTTATATGACAATTGGAACACTTGAATCGTATGTGCCGATTCGTGCGCATTTTGGAGCAGAAACTATGATTCCTGTGTATCTTGAGGTAGAGGATGGGCTCCGCTTAGAGCGGGCTATTGCAAGAGAGCGCACGCAAAAAACTGCAAAATATGAGGAGATGTGCAGACGCTTTTTGGCTGATCAGGCCGATTTTTCTGAAGAAAAGCTAAAGGCTGCAAATATTATAAAACGCTTTAAGAATGAGGATAGAGAGTGCTGTCTTAAAGAAGTTTTATCATACATTGAACATGAACTGTAACTAGACTATTTATTAAAGTTGTGCTATGATAAATGCAGTTCATAAACAGAAAAATGGATCGTTACGATAAGATGGGAGGCGATTTTGATATGCATGCAGGCGGTTTTTCAGAATTAATCGGAAATGAACAGATAAAGGAACATTTTTTACATGCGATCTCTTCCGGGAAGGTATCACACTGCTATGTCATAAGCGGAGAGGATGGTCTGGGAAAGATGACGGCGGCGAAGGCATTTGCACAGACATTGGAGTGTCAGGCAGAACCTGCCAACAGACCGTGCGGCGTGTGCCATTCATGCACACAATTTTTGAGCGGTAATCATCCTGATGTAATTTTTCCAGGTCATGAGAAGCCAACGGTAATCGGTGTAGATGACGTCAGAACTCAGATTATCGGAGATATCCAGATTAAGCCATATTGCAGTCCGTATAAGATTTATATTGTAGACGAGGCGCAAAAGCTGTCTGTTCAGGCACAGAATGCTCTTTTAAAGACAATAGAGGAGCCTCCGGCTTATGGTATTATTTTATTGCTTACAACAAATGCAGCATCAATGCTTGAAACAATTCTTTCAAGAAGCATTGTACTGAATATGAAGCCAGTTGAGTCAGAAGCATTTACTTCGTATATGAGAGAAAAAGGTGTGGATGAGGATAAGATTCCAACACTTGAAAAATTCTCACAGGGAAATATCGGAAAGGGATTGAAGTTGGCACAGTCGGATGATTTTATTTCAATGATTCAGACGATTATGCTATTATTAAAGACAGCCTCTAAGATGCCATTTTCAGAGCTACTTGAAAGTATTGCAAAGCTTGAGGAATATAAACTGAGCATTAAGGACTGCTTTGGTTTTATGCAGATGTGGTATCGGGATATTCTGATCTTTAAGGCAACAAGAGATCCGAATCTTCTGATCTTTGCAGAGGAGTACAGCGCAATCAATAAGGTTGCTCAGACATGTGGTTATAATGAAATAAACCGCATTCTGGAGGCTATAAATACCGCGTCAGCCAGACTGGACGCAAATGTAAATTTCCAGCTTACGCTGGAGCTTTTGTGGCTGACGATCAGAGAGTGCCAGAAATAGGAAAGGTTTGGAAAAATTATGATAAAGGTCATCGGTGTGCGTTTCCGCAGAGCCGGAAAGGTGTATTATTTTAATCCGCTTGATATGGATATTACAACGGGAATGCATGTTATTGTAGAGACAGCAAGAGGCGTTGAGTATGGCTATGTTGTGCTTGGCGTGAAAGATATGGATGAAGAAAAGGTGTTTCAGCCATTAAAGCCAGTAATTCGTATTGCTACACCACAAGACGATGCAGTTGCAGATGAAAACAGACAGAAGGAAAAGGATGCATTTAAGATCTGTAAGGAAAAAATCGCAAAGCATGGTCTTGATATGAAGCTTATTGATGCAGAGTATACGTTTGACAATAATAAGGTTCTTTTTTACTTTACGGCAGATGGAAGAGTTGATTTTCGTGAGCTTGTAAAGGATCTGGCATCGGTATTTCGTACTCGTATTGAACTTCGTCAGATTGGTGTGCGTGATGAGGCAAAGATTATTGGTGGAATTGGCAGCTGCGGAAGACCATTGTGCTGTAATTCATATTTATCAGAATTTGCGCCAGTTTCTATCAAGATGGCAAAGGAACAAAATTTGTCTTTAAATCCTGTGAAAATTTCCGGTGTCTGCGGACGATTGATGTGTTGTTTAAAGAACGAGGAGGAGACATACGAGTATTTAAACAGTAAGCTTCCAAGTGTAGGTGATTATGTGACGACAGATGACGGACTAAAGGGAGAGGTTTCAAGTGTAAGTGTGCTTCGCCAGGAAGTAAAAGTCATCGTTACCGTAAATAAGGATGAGAAGGAAATTCGTGAATACAAGGTTTCTCAGCTGAAATTCCGTCCTCATAAGAGAAGGGAAAAAACGCAGCTGTCCGATAAGGAATTAAAGGAGCTTGAAGATTTAGACAGGCTTGACAAGAGGGAAGGAAGGTCTAAGCTTAATGATAAGTGAGCTTAAGCCAGGTGAGAGATTAGACGATTTAGAGCGCAATGGGTTAATGCTGATTCAGCATCCGGGACGTTTCTGCTATGGCGTGGATGCAGTGCTCCTATCGTGGTTTGCAAAGGCTTCTGAGGGAGAGCGTGTGCTGGATTTTTGTACGGGGACAGGTGTGGTTCCTATTTTAATGACGGCAAAGACAGCGGCATCGCATTTTACTGGTCTAGAGATCCAAGAGGAAGTTGCAAAAATGGCATCTCGAAGTGTGGTGTTAAATCATCTAGGGGATAAGGTATCAATTATCTGTGGTGATTTGAAAAATACAAAGACTCTTTTTGGAAAAGGTGTTTTTAACGTAGTTACAGTCAACCCACCGTATATGGCAGGTGGAAGCGGCCTTGTAGGTGCTGATTACAGTAAGGCAGTATCGCGTCATGAAATTTTATGCAGCTTAGAGGATGTGATTCGTGAGAGTGCGAATGTATTGGTGGCCGGAGGACGTATGTATATGGTGCACCGACCATATCGTCTTGGAGATATCATATGTCTGATGAAGCAATATAAAATGTCACCTAGGCGCCTTTGTATGGTGCATCCAAAGGCATCGCAGGAGGCTAATCTGGTGTTGATAGAAGGAATCCGTGGCGGCAATACGCAGATTCGTGTCGAAGCGCCTCTTGTATTGTTTGATGAAGATGGACAAGAGAGCAAACAGATCAAAATGATTCACGGAAGGCTCTGAAAAGATACAAACATGAAAATGGAAGGAAGAAAGTTATGGCAGGAATGCTTTATCTGTGTGCAACTCCGATTGGAAATCTTGAGGATATCACATTTCGCGTGCTGCGCACGCTAAAGGAAGTAGATCTTATTGCAGCAGAGGATACAAGAAATAGTCAAAAGCTTCTGAATCATTTTGATATTCATACGCCAATGACAAGCTATCATGAATACAATAAATATGATAAGGCTGAATATCTGGTTGGTTTGATGCTGGATGGCAAAAATATTGCCTGCATTACAGATGCAGGAACGCCAGGCATTTCTGATCCAGGTGAGGTTCTGGTTCAAAAATGTTATGAGGCAGGGATTAAGGTGACATCTCTTCCCGGCCCTGCTGCATGTATAACCGCACTTACTATGTCTGGTTTATCTACAAGAAGATTTGCATTTGAGGCATTTCTTCCAGCAGATAAAAAGCAGCGTGCGCAAATTCTTGAGGAATTACAGGATGAGACAAGAACTATTATTCTTTATGAAGCACCTCATCACCTCGTAAAGACGCTTGAGGAGCTTTTTAAGACACTCGGATCAAGAAAGGTTCGTATATGCAGAGAGCTTACTAAAAAACATGAGACTGTCTATGCAGATACGTTAGATGGTGCATTAGCTCATTATCGAGACATAGAGGAGCCGAGAGGTGAGTGCGTAATTATCATTGAGGGAGCTGACAGAGAAGATTTAAATAAGCAAAAACAGCAGTCATGGGAAGAAATGACAATTGAAGAGCACATGGCGCTGTATGAAGATATGAACCGCAAGGATGCGATGAAGCAGGTTGCGAAGGATCGCGGTGTCAGCAAAAGAGATATTTATCAGGCATTGTTAAAGTCAGAAAGTAACTAAGAGCCATCGGGGACAGTACATGTCCCCAGAGGCTCTTTTCTTTAATTATTCAATTTCACCGAGCAGATGGCGTGCAACATAGATGCCGCTTGCAGATGCATGGGACAGAGAGTGAGTAACACCGCTGCCGTCACCGATTACAAAGAGATTTTTGTGGCGAGTCTCAAGATGATTGTCGATCTGAACCTCCATGTTGTAAAATTTAACTTCGACACCATAGAGAAGTGTGTCATCGTTTGCAGTACCAGGAGCAATATTGTCAAGCGCATAAATCATCTCAATGATGCCATCGAGAATACGCTTTGGCATTACAAGGCTTAAATCGCCTGGTGTAGCATCAAGAGTTGGTGTAAGGAAAGACTCTGCGATACGCTTAGGGTTACTTCTCTGACCGCGGATCAAATCACCAAAGCGCTGAACCATAACGCCGCCTCCAAGCATGTTAGACAGACGAGCTATACTCTCACCGTATTCATTGCTGTCCTTAAACGGTTCAGTAAAGTGTTTGGAAACAAGCAGAGCAAAGTTTGTATTCTTTGTGTGAAGGGCAGGATTTTCATAGCTGTGCCCGTTTACTGTGATAATACCATTTGTATTTTCTGTAACTACAGCGCCCTTTGGATTCATGCAGAAGGTACGCACACGATCCTGATATTTTTCAGTCTGGTATACAATCTTACTTTCATAGAGCTCATCTGTGATCGGGGCAAATACCTCAGCAGGAAGCTCTACGCGAACACCAATGTCAACACGGCTTGAATTTGTTGGAATTTCAAGGTTATGGCAGATTTGCTCCATCCATTTGCTTCCACTTCGACCAACGGAGATAATACATTTCTCACATGTATATGTCTCATTCTCTGTAATAATCTCATAGTCACCATTATCCATGATTGCAACATTCTGAACTGGTGTCATGAAATAGAAACTAACCTTGTCTTTTAACAAATTATAAAGGTTACTGAGAACTTCATAGTTTTTGTCTGTTCCGAGATGACGGACAGATGCCTCAAGAAGGTGAAGGTTGTTCTGCAGACAGACACGTTTAAAGCTGGAATTTGCAGAAGAGTATAGGCGTGTGCCCTCGCCACCGTAGGCCATATTGATTTCATCAACATATTCCATAAGTTCCGTTGCTTTGTTTTTTCCGATGTACTCGTAAAGTGTGCCGCCAAATTCATTCGTAATATTATATTTTCCATCAGAGAAAGCACCGGCACCGCCAAAGCCATTCATGATAGCACAGGTTTTGCAGTGTATACATTTTGTTACGCGCTTGCCGTCAATTGGGCACTTTCTTTTCTCAAGACGATTTCCAGCCTCAAATACAGCGATTTTTAAATCAGGGCGTTTGGTTGCCAGTTCGTATGCGGAGAAAATACCGCCAGGACCGGCGCCGATAATAATAATATCGTAATGTTTCATAAAAACCTCATTTCCGCGCAAATAAGACTTTTTTTCACAGGGGAAAAATGATATAATGAAAAATAGGGTGAAACTTTTTGCCCCATAGTGAAGTGTGCGCTTGTATTATAATTTATTATAAGACAAGCTTAAATTGCCTGTCAAGCACTGAAAAGAGTCATATTGTTAAGAATCTGGAAGAAAGTTATTGACAGAAAAGGCGATGCGTGATACTAATAAAAATGGAGATAGGTTACAATGGAGAGTCATTTGATGATTTTTCACAAAAAAAGTTTGGCAAAGCTGTCGAAAGGCAGTGACGCAAAGCTATAGGGACTGTAAAATGTCAGCCAGCTGCAGTTAAAAATTGCAGGGGAAACTCTGTGATTTTTTAGTATTAAGAAGTAATTGTCTAGAGATACAATAGAAAGAGGGAGTACTGGATGAGAAAAAATAAGGCATTATTGAAACGAGCCGCATCATTGTTTACTGCTTTGGTTATGTTGGCAGGATCGGCAACTTATGCACAAGAAGAACAGACATCGCAGGAAGTACTAAGTCAGGAAATGTTGTCAGAATCATCTTCTGAGTTATCAGAGGAACTAGTTAATGGTACTGATCCCGAAATATTAGAACTGACGTCAGAAACGATAACTGAAAGTATAGAAGAACAGACTCAGGAAGCAGAAAGCGAAAGTACACAAGAACAGACTCAGGAAGTAGAAAGCGAAAGTACACAAGAACAAACTCAGGAAACGGCAAGTGAAAGTATAGAAGAGCAGACTCAGGAAACAGTAAATGAGAATTTGCCAGAACTGGTACAGGAATCTAATAGTGAGGATGAGACAACTGAGTGCTCAACGGATGCATTTGTAGATTCAACTGATGAAGATATGGATTCTGATATTTATGAAATTGGAGATGAGTTTGTAAAGACATTTTCATTTGATATGATAGTAGACAGAAATCCAATTTATTTAGGAATGGCAGGAATCAGTACAGCAACTGGAAACTATTATGATCAGCTTGATGCAACATCTAAGCGTATCTATAATGCGATTTACGAAGCAAATAAAAGTAGTGCCAGTACAGCAAAGATGAAGCTGAACCTGACAAAAATTTTTGAAAATCAGAAGGTAACAAAGGGGACAAATGGTAAGGCAGTATATTCAGAAGAAACAAAGCAGGCAATTTTTGCATGGCTTGGCAGTTATGTAACTCCAGCATATTTAGCATTGACATATGATCATCCAGAGTTAGTATGGCTTTCAGGTGCAAAATATACTATTGGTTATAGTGTATATACACCGTGGTTTGAGGAAGGCGAAACAAGTATTATAACAGATCTTGAGCTTGCAGGAAGTACATTTACTATAACACCTACTAAGGATACTGGGGCACTTACAGCAAGTAACGTGAATCCATTGTTTGATGGAACAAAATCACAGATTGATGCTATGCTTCCAGCAAATGCAACTACATATGATAAAGTAAAGGCAGTTCATGACAAGATTTGCAGTATGGTCAGCTATGAAAATAGTACGCAAAATATTGGAAATCCGTATTATCAAACGCCATATAGTCTATATTATGACGCAGATGGTGATGGAAAGATTGAAACCGTTTGTGCTGGATATGCAAAGATGATGAAGCTCCAGTGCAATAAATATGGTATTCCATGTGTGCTTGTTACTGGTGTAACAGACAGTGGAGAATATCATATGTGGAATTATATTCAAATGGAAAATGGCGTATGGTATGCAGTAGACGCTACGTGGGATGATCAATCTACCACTATGTACGACTTTTTCTTAGTAGGTTCAGAAACATACTCATCAGCAGCATTTGGAACAAAGAAATTTGGAAATACTCATATTCCAAGTGGAAAATGGACGACTAGTGCAGATTGTGTATTCTTGTATCCAGTCTTTAGTCAGACTGCATATGCAGGACAAAATACTGTTACCAGTAAAAATGGTCTTTTAAAGGATTCGGATGGGGTATGGCGCTATTATACTAATAATCAGGTTGACACAAGCTATACTGGTTTTGCAGCATCTGGAAGTGATCAGGTGTATTTAATCAATGGTGTGCAGAATACAAGCTATTCAGGTCTTATTTATAATGGTGGAAACTGGTACTATGTTCAAAAAGGTGTACGTAATACTGCATATTCAGGTTTGTCAGTTTATAATGGCAGCTGGTATTATGTGAAGGGTGGAACAGCAGATTGGAGTTATACTGGGTTAGCTCAGTATAATGGAGTATGGTATTATGTAAGACAAGGTTCAGTTGATTGGGAGTATACTGGCCTTTGTCAGTATGATACGATTTGGTTTTACATAAAAAATGGTGCGTTAGACTGGAACTATACAGGTCTTTGTCAGCACAGCGGCGTATGGTATTACATTACAAAGGGACAGGTCAACTGGAATTATACTGGAAGCTGCATTTACAATGGTAAATCTTATTATGTTGAAAAAGGCGTATTGAATTGGAAATATAATTCAACTGCAGTTTACAGCAGTGCAAGCTATACAGCAGACTTGATGAATGTAGCTCTTAGTCAGTATCAGGCTGAGGAAGTAACTGTTGATGAAACAAATATTTATTCAGCTGATACAGAGCCAGAAAGTACACAGACTGAAGAACAGGAATCTCATGAAGCAGAGGAATTAAATGAGACTGAGACATTTGAAACTGAAGAACAGACACAAGAACAGACAGAAGAAAGTGTTTCACAGACAGAGGTTGCTGTACAAGAAGAATCGACAGTTCAATATAGCTTGTTAGAGCGTATTGAAGAGTATTTGATCAAGTTTATAACTTATATTGTAAAACTTGCAGCAGCTTATATTGGAATTACTTTATAAAGATTTAGTAAGCTTATAGAAAAACGATGACGCTTTTTAAGATATGCGTCATCGTTTTTTTGTGGCCTTTTTCTTATTTATTTTTATTAAGTCCAATCTGCTCTTTTAAGGAATTAAGGGCATCGGCATATTTTTTTGAAGTAAGCATTGGGTTTCCTTTTAAAAGGATAATCTTACGAAAATCCATACGCTTTGAGATAGCATTTTTCAGTTCACCTAAATAGGCAAAGCGTTCTTTGAGTCGAATAACATCGGCTGTTTTTTCCTTTGGAACAAGAGAGTAAAGCTTTTCGAGGCATTCAGAAACAGAAGTCTGAAATTCCTCAATACGAGAACTCTCCGGCTTTTTTATAGTGCCAATCTTATCGCGAAGCGTCTCGCTTACGGAATCAGTAAGTACAATAAAGCGTTCACGAAGCTTTTCTGCATCTGATTTTAGATTAGTAATAGATTCAAGAATCTGACGCAGATCCATAGCAGCATGGAAGGAGGAAGCAAAGTCGATGGCAAATACTATCGTGATTACAACAAGAGCACTAAAGCATACGTTTTGAGGAATCTTTTCCAACAAAGCTGATATGCGTGGATGAACGACGCGTATCAAAAGAAGTGTAAAAACACCCCATGCAAGCGAGGAGCTTAGGCAGATATGTCCCTGTATATTAAACTTTTTGTCACTGTAATCCCAGTAACGCACCTGAAAAAGTGTTTCCATAACGACACCGGTAACGTATTCAAGTATTGTGGCAACAATAAGTCCAAGCAGAAAAATACCAATGTCGGACGATTGCACCGGGTAGGTGGCACAGAGCATGACTACAGCGCCGCTTCCATAGATCGGAAGCATTGGACCAGTTAAAAAACCTCGGTTCGTCAGCCGTTTTGTGAGAATAGATACATAGCTGGATTCCCAAATCCAGCCGACAAAGCTGTAGAAAAAGAAATACAGTAACAGATGAGCATAAGCAGTCATAAAAACAATCCTCGTTTCTGAATAATAAAACATAGGGCAGGTGTAATGTGAACGCCTGACTTGTAATGCTTAAAGTGTAAATGATATTTCTTTTTATTGCAAGCATTTATAGCAAACACATGAAAGATAGTCAGGAAAATCGCAAACTGTATGATGTTCGAGTTTCCAAAATGAACCATCATCAAGAGAGATGGTATTGCTTTTACTAAAATCGTATGAGGAAGCTTTTGCATCAATACCTGTGCCTATGGCTTTTAAGAAGGCTTCTTTTGCTGTCCACAGGCGAAGAAACTCATGGTTTTGTATATCTCCTGAAGGAAGATTAGAAAGTGCATCAAGCTCATTTGGATGAAAAACATGGTGTGAAAGGACAGTTTTATGAAGCTTTTCAATGTCACATCCAACAGGGGTGTCACTCACGGCAAGCATGACAAAATCATTGCTGTGTGAGAGATTAAAAAAAGGCGCATTTGCTACACTGGGCTTTCCGGATGCATTGTAAGAGACGGTGAAGTGCTCTGGGTGCTTATGATAAATATGTTTCCAAAGAAGAAGCCCGGCTGCTGCGCAGCGTTTTTGATCAGATTCCAAACGAAAAGAAAACAGCTGCTTTCTGCGCTGCGGCTGCAGCATGGAAAGCAGCTGTTCGTCAATTACGATGTCACGGATCAGTTGGTAATAGATCTGAACAGCCATAATCAATTATCTCCCAAAGTAAGCGTCAATACCGTTTGCAAGACCCTGTGCAATTACAGCCTGAAACTCAGGATTTGCCATCTTTTGGTCTTCCTCAGGGTTAGACATAAATCCCATTTCTACGATTGTGACAGGAATAGTACACCAGTTGATACCTGTCATATTATCATCCTGAAGAACTCCTTTGTTTGCAAGACCTGTTGTGGAGCAATAAAAAGAAAGCATCGTAGAAGCAAGTGTGTTGCTTGCAGATATTACATCAGCAGACAGATAAGAATTTGCTGATGATGGAGCATAGAACATAGCGCCATTTACAGAAGGATCATTGGAGCTGTTTGCATGGATGCGGACAAAGATTTCAGCACCGCTTTCATTTGCGTATACAGCACGCTCAGCATTGCTCATAGCGCAGTCATTTGTTGTACGAATCATCACAACCTGATAGCCACGGTTTAAAAGCTCCTGTTGAAGCATTTGAGAGACATCTAAGTTTAATTGATACTCGGCAAGACCAGTAGCTACGCCGCTCGTTCCAGTAGTAAGCTTAGCCTTCATTACAGAAGAGCCTGGACCGTTTGGTTCCTGTTCGCTGATGCCTGCCTGCTGATGACCTGCATCAATGCACACAATATGTCCGTTTGAAGAAGATGTGTTTGCATTTGATGTTTCGTTTGAGGCTGGCGCAGCAGATGCAGCGGCATCTGCCGCTGCACCATCTACCTGATCTGGAGAAGATACAAGAAAATCTGCTTTTACATAGCCGTCCATTGTTGCACTGTGAATCTGAACCCATCCATTTTCTGCAAGAGCAAGGATTCGAACTTCCTCACCGCGATAAAGCTCCCCAATTTTATTGCCTTCAGTAGAAGGGTAATCGCGGATATTAAGGGAATCGGTATTTACATACCAAATGTCACCTACAGCAAGTTCTTTGGAAACAACATGGGCAGCAGTGGATTCTTCAGTGGAAGCTTCGGTGCTTTCTTCAGTAGAAGCCTCAGTGGATGCCTCAGTAGATTCTTCTGTAGAAGCTTGTGTGGAATGTTCTGTTTGCAGTTCAGTTTGTGTTTCTGTCACAGATGAGGTCTGTGCGTTTGGATTATAATATTCAGTTTCTTTTTTACATCCTGCAAGTCCAGATAAAAGTGCTGCAGAAAGTAAAAAAGCAGGAATGAAATGAGATTTTTTCATAATAAGTCCTCCTGATGCATAAGTTAATTTTATTGTACTTTGTTTCTTAAAAAAAAGCAAGAAAAAACACGGATTCATAAGGATTGAAAGGTTTTCTTAAGAATACTTGTAACAGCAGATAAAATGATGTAAAATAAAGTTGCAAAGAGCAAGAGACTTAGAGAACAGAAAGGTGTGTGGCTGAATATGGCAAGAGAGGATTATCAGAAGGCGCTGAAAAAGGGTGAGAGAAGCTATGCAAGATATCTGTCGGAAGGAAAATATCCGTATTTGCAGGTGCTTGAGGAGCTTTTGTCTCATACGGATGTGGTGGCAGAGGAAGATCTGGGAATTTGTTCCATTCCATCGGAAATGATTGTGGGAACATTTACGGCAGGAAGACGTACTGCATTTGCACCGAACTTTATGCCGCTGCTCGATGATGAATCGGAGTTTGCAGCCAAGTGGCAGACTCTTTATAATGCCCATTTGGAAGAGGGAATACATGATCCGATTAAGTGTTATGAGTTTATGAACCGCTACTATGTATTAGAGGGTAATAAGCGTGTCAGTGTATTAAAGTTTTGCGGTGCACCTAGTGTGCAGGGTAATGTAACTCGTATTATTCCAAAGAGGACAGATGAGCCAGAGAACCGCCTGTACTTTGAGTTTCTGGCATTTTATAAGTGCTCTAAGGTTAATTACATTGTGTTAAGTAAGCTTGGAAGTTATAGGACTTTATTGGAAAAGCTTGGATTTGAAGTAGATTATAAATGGACAGATGATGACCGTATGGAGGTTCGTTCTTTGTATGTGCGCTTTGAAAAGGTGTATAAGGAAAAGGGAGGAGAACGACCGCCGATTCCGACAGCAGATGCCTTTTTGATGTATTTGGAGCTATATCCATGTGATCCTCATCAGGAGGAAAAGCTCCCATCTCAGATCAAATCAGAGCTTGTAAAGATGTGGGATGAGATTTTGCTTCAGGCAAAGGGAAATCCTTCTGAGATTAAGACAGAGCCACAGGAGGCACCAAAGAAAAATCTGTTTGATTATCTGTTGTCTCCAGGAACAAAGTATTTAAAGATTGCATTTGTACATGATAAAAATCCACAGGATTCTGCATGGATATATGGTCATGAACTTGGAAGAATGTATCTTGAGGAACAATTTAAGGGAAAGGTTGAAACAATCTCTTATAATGATGTTTCACAGGGAGCAGAACTTGAAAATACACTTGATGATGCAATTGAAAAAAAATGCAACATTATATTTACAACAACGCCGCAGTTTCTTGAAGGCAGTATAAAGACAGCGATAAAAAATCCATCTGTCAAGATTTTAAATTGTTCTGTTGACACGAATCATCAGTGTATTCGTACCTACTATGCGCGCTTGTTTGAGGCAAAATTTTTATCAGGACTTGTAGCAGGAGCATTGTGTAAAAATGGAAAGATTGGCTATATGGCTGATTATCCGATCTGTGGAATGATTGCTAATATCAATGCATTTGCGATTGGCGTGAAGATGGTTAATCCAAATGCAACGATTCAGCTGGAGTGGACGACAGTGCGCAGCAAACAGGAAATTCTTGAAGACTTTAAGGCAAATGAAGTAAATCTTGTATCATGTCTTGAGATGATTGTACCTAATTCACCGTCACGCTATTTTGGACTGGTCAATATAGAAAAGGATGAGCCGGAAAATCTGACAGCTGTGATATGGAACTGGGGTGCGCTTTATAAAAAGCTTGTCGAGACTGTGCAAAATGGTGCATGGGACAGTGCAGGCTCAGACGGTGTTGCACTTAATTACTGGTGGGGAATGTCAGCAGGTGTTGTTGATTTCATCTGCTCACCGAAGGTTCCGGTAAAAACAAGGCAGCTGGTTGAGTTTATGCAGCATCAAATTATGGAAGGTGGCTTTAGTCCGTTTTCAGGAGAGCTGTATTCACAGGATGGTATTGTACAAAGCGATGACAATCGTTCACTGACACCAGAGGAAATTATTAACATGAGATGGCTGGCCGATAATGTGAATGGCAGTCTGCCGCATTGGAACAAATTAAATGAGGATGCAAAGGCTGTAGTTGAGGTTCAGGGTGTAGATAATATAGAAGAGTAGAAAAAGCGGTTATGAAGGCGCAGCGAAGTATAGCTGCGCTGGATTATGGCAGAGGTAGAGGTAGGAATGAGAATACTGGTAATTGCAGATATCGAGTCGAAGGCGCTGTGGGACTATTTTGATAAGTCGATGCTTGAAAATGTGGATCTGATTGTTTCGTGCGGAGACTTAAATCCCAAATATCTGTCCTTTCTGGCAACATTTACAAAGGCACCTGTGATTTATGTGAGGGGAAATCATGATGCAAACTATGAGATGACACCTCCTGATGGCTGTATCTGCATTGAAGACGATATTTTTGAGTTTCATGGTGTACGTTTGCTTGGTCTTGGGGGATCAATGCGCTACAAAGAGGGAAGTAACATGTTCACGGAAAATGAGATGAAAAAGCGTGTGAATAAGATGCGTTTTAAGCTGCGAAAGAAAGATGGCTTTGACATTCTTGTTACGCATGCACCGGCATATCAGTTAAATGACGGTGATGACATTCCACACAAGGGATTTCAGGTATTCAGGGACTTAATGGACTGTTATAAGCCACTTTTGTTTGTACATGGTCATGTGCATGCCAATTACGGAGGACGTTATAAAAGAGAGTGTAAGTATAATGAAACACGTGTAGTGAATGCGTATGAGCGTTATTATATTGATATTGATGATGAAGTGATTGCGGAAAATCGAAAAAAAAGAGGTCCGAAGACCCCTTTAATCGGAAATTTATTTCCTAAATGATTTATCGTCGTCATCTGGTGACGAAGAATTTTTCTTTGCAAAAAACTGAAGAAGATAGATAACGATTGGGATAAAGAATGTACAGAATAAAGCACTGCATAAAAATCCCTGTGCAGTCGGGCTGTTAAAGAACGAAGCGATAAGCGCTGCGAGATAAAGTCCGACTAAAAGTATGATGCCTAAAATGGCAAGAACACGTTGTTTTTTTGTATATTTTGATTTCATCAAAAAGCTCCTAGTTTTATTCAAAGGTGATATTTGTCAGTTCAGGTGACTGAACACCATACACGATCATTCCAAAGGTGATATAAGAGCCTGCCGGGATGGTCGTGTTATAGTCTACGGGAATGAAAAGACGATTATTTCCAGAGCCGCCGATTTCACATGACCAGTATTCCTTTGGTGAAATTTCCTCATTCCAGGTGATGCGAAAACGCCAGTTTGTTACATCAGAAGAAGATGTATTTGAAACAGTTACATCATAAGAGGCATACTGCATGGATGTATCGGCCCAGGTATCAGTAAGGCTTACAGAAACATTGCAGCCATTGCTAAAGCTCCAATAATCATCACTTGCGTAAAGTGTAGTAGGAGTGTCGACAGCCGCTGTTGGAGCGGCAGCTGCTTTGTCATAAATTGAAGCATTATTTTGCTGATTCTGTAAAAACCATTGTCCGGCAGGCGAGTAATCATCAAAAGTCCAGTCGGATAATGATGTGCACGAGGAACGAAGAAGGGCACAGGCTTCGTCTTTGTTTGAAAGATTCCAGTAAATGTAGCCAATGCCGTTTTCATTTAACAGTTTCATCCAGGTATCAGCGCTTGTGGTATCAACGATTCCGTTTCCGGAAGCCTCAGTAATGCCAAATTCTGATACAAAGACAGGAAGCCCATTTGTGAGTGCGGTCTGCATCTTGCTTTGTAGATCTTCCTTGTGGGTTGCCGCATAAAAATGAAGACTATAAAGGAGATTGGTGCGCTCAATTGGAGATGAAGAAGCAATATCCACATCCTGACTCCAGGTTGGGGTACCAACAATTACAATGCTTTGCGGTGCATACATACGAATGCGGTCAATCACGTCAACAGAGTAGCTTTTGATTTCGTCCCATGAGGTGTCACCGTTTGGCTCATTGCAGATCTCATACAAAATGTTTGGTTTGTCACCATAAGTGGAAGCAATCCTTTCGAAGAAAGAAAGGGCAGTTTCCTTGTAGAGATTTGGGTTGGAATCTGAAAGAATATGCCAGTCTACGATCACATACATATCCAACTGTATGGCAGCTTCAATACCAGAAGTCAGACAGGCAAGCATTTGCTGTCTTGCAGTGTCATCGCTGACGCAGTAGCCGCCATCTTCTGCTGTGTACATGGCAAGGCGGATTGTGTTGATATTGAACTCATCACGAAGTTTGCGAAATGTATCGACATTTACATACTCCGGATACCAAGCCAAATTGTGTGTACTTATACCCTGAATTTGGAAGACAGATTGATTTTTGTCCACTACAAATCCAGATGATGAGACACTTAACTGACCATGTTCGCTGACAATACCAGCTGCCTCAATAGCAGAATCGTCTGTAGTTTCCACCTGCAGCGTAGCTTCGGCTTCTGCTGCAAAAGAGGGACGCACAGAGCAAAGGATCATAAGACAAAGCACAAACATAAAAACCCCACGAGATCGGAAGGTGTTAAAAATAAAATGTGCATCAAAATACATGATAGCACCTCCATGATAAAGTATAATGGGTAAGTGGTAATAAAGTAAAATCATTACAATCAATTCTATCATATAGCTTTTTGGGAGAAACACAACTGCTTTTTGGGAATTGTAAGAAAAAGTTAAATATGGAGACAAAAAAATGGAAGAAAATAAGCATTTTACAATAGACTGGACTAATTGCAGGCTGTGTCCACGCGAGTGTGGTGCTGACCGTACGCGTGGTTTTGGCGCCTGTAAAGTTGGAAACACAATAACGGCAGCAAGAGCTGCCCTTCATATGTGGGAGGAGCCATGCATCTCTGGTGATGAGGGATCAGGAGCTGTATTTTTTTCAGGCTGTAATTTAGGCTGTGTATATTGTCAGAATAGAGAAATTGCGCTTGGTCATTCTGGCAGGACAATTACACAAGATAGGCTTTGCGAGATTTACATGGAGCTTCAGGAAAAAAAAGCAAATAATATCAATCTCGTGACGGCAGGCCATTATCTGCCAATTGTCATTGAGAGCATAAAGCGAGCAAGGAAGAGTGGATTGACAATTCCAATTGTCTATAACTCGAGCGGATATGAAAAGGTTGAGGCAATTGAGGCACTTGATGGAATTGTGGATATTTTTTTGCCGGATTTTAAGTATATAAGCAGTGAGATGGCTTCGCGCTATTCTAATGCACCAGATTATCCAGAGGTAGCAAAGCGTGCTCTTGCACAGATGGTAAAGCAAACTGGAGATGCAAAATTTGATGAGAGAGATATGATGAAGCGAGGTGTGATTGTGCGTCATTTGATTTTGCCAGGCCATATAAAAGAGTCAAAAGAAGCCATTCGTTATCTATATGAGACATACGGTGATCAGGTCTATATAAGTATTATGAACCAATACACACCGATGCCGGGAATTGAGAAGCGCTTTAAAAATCTTGGCCGCACGATCACGCAGAAGGAATATGATGAGGTTGTGGACTATGCAATTGATTTGGGTGTGGAAAATGGATTTATACAAGAAGGTGAGACGGCAAAGGAAAGCTTTATTCCGCAGTTTGATGATACAGGATTGTGATGCTCCCGGCGCACGTTCTCACGAACGGGCGGGGCTTCTTGAGACATGGTGGAACGCCTCAAAGGACCTTCACAAGCCCTCTACACCCTGTTACGGGTTTACCTTTAAGCCGTCTTTTGGGCGGCTTTTTGTTTTGACTCCTCGATATACCTGGTCTTATCCCTGGCACTGCTTGCTTTGAATAGCTCAAAATAGACAAGCTTCTGTTCCTGTCTGCGATGATGCAGCCGTCGGTTCATACCACTTTTTCTTCGTGGTCTGGCGTGCTTTTCTTTGTGTTTTACAAGGCAGAGTGCTTCTCTGGTGACCCGGATGACCGTCTTATTCGTGTAGGAGAAATCTTTTACTTCATCAAATGCATTCGGATAGATCTTGCGAATGATATTTCCTGCACCGTTGACATCTGCATTTAAAATCGTACCGTTCTTTGACTCGTATTGTCCACGTGAGATTCGTTTCCCGGAAAACCGATACTCTGCATCTTTTCCTTCTTTGTAGACAGGAAGGGGATCGTTGTCGATCAGACTTGCCCTGGAAGTAAATGATTCCTCAGTTTCAATGACAGGAATGCCTGCCTTTGCTGCAACGCAGGTAAGGATCCAGAAAAATCTTGCATATGGAATGCTTACAAAGTGATGGTTGTTGCCGGCACCAATGTTAATCCCCTGCTTCTGGTCTTTGTTGTGTCCGCAGACAATGACCTCAACCCTGTTTTTTAGACAGAAATCCAAAATATAGTGGGCTGCCTTGTAAAAGAAATCTTCTATCTGACAGGCTCTGTTCTTTGAGATACGGTTCAGTCGGGCAGAGTTTTTCACGGATTTTGTGGAATCCAATCCTCTGGTCAGCTCAGACATCAAAACGGCGCGTTTGCGGTTAAAGTTCTGATTGATGGATTTTAACCAGTGTCCGTCCAGAATGAACGGAGCTAACGGAAAATTTGTCAATGCGGTTAAAAAGTTGTCCAGTCCCGGATCCAGTCCAAGAATCCTTGTGGGATTTTTCGGTGCTTCCGGTGTTTTGACTGCATCCTGAAAGGTCACATAGATCATATATCCGCCATAGCAGGGCTTGACTTCTGTTCGGACATAAGATCCTTCCGACTTTCCAACACAGACCGGCACCAAACAGCGTGGAAAGGTGATATACATTTTTCCACGGATATCAGACCGCTTTGCAACCTGATTGGTAAAAGTAACGGTCGTGTACGGTGTCTTGATGTATCCCGGTTGTTTTGGCTGTGATTTAAACCTTTCCGGGTTTTGGCGATACGCTGTCAGGGCTTCAAAGTATGATTTCCAGTCCTTGAGAACCTTTCGAAGTACCTGCTGGTTTACCTGTGACGGCATGGCGTAGTAGTCGGGATTCTTTGTATTCTTCATCACCGCATCCAGTGTCTCGTAGGTGAGCATCCAGTGATCGGATGTTGGCATACTCGGATGGTTTTTCTGTTTGTTTTCTATGCGCTTCTGGATCTTTGTGCGGGCCGGGTCGTCTGCAGGCAGTTTCTGCAGCTGCTTCGTGAGTCGGTCAACATCTTTCAGAAGCTTTTCATTTGCCATCTCAATACCGATACGTACGGTCTCCAGAACCTCATTCTCATTGGCGGTGCGTGTATCCGGAGCTTTTTTCAGTCCGGTACGCAGGTTACGAATGATAAAGTTTGCTGCGTTTCGCAAATTTTTTGCAAGGTGAGTCTGGCACTCGAAATACGATGCAGGCTTTGGCATCCGGTTTTTATCCACAAATATTGATATGGTATGCATACAGAACCCTCCTTTTTAAAAAACGTGAGAATATGGTTGACTACAGATATATTATACGATAAAATACATGTAAAATCAAGCTATACACAAAGTTTTAAATCATTTTAGCTATAAATGAGAGAGGTATTATTATGAAACGTATATCCGGAAATGCTGATGATATCAAAGACAAAAAAGACAGGGTAAAGAAAGATGGATACAACCGGGGGCAGCATTGTATCTATTGCCTTACCTATCATATGATTTTCGTCACGCATTACCGAAAACCGGTAATTAACGAAGAAATGAGTTCTGCCATGAAGGAGTTTTCAAATCATATGGCGGAACAGTTCCGCGGAAAAATCCTGTCAGCAGAGACAGACAGAGACCATATCCACCTGCTGGTATCGCTGCCACCGAATACGAACGTATCCGTCTTTGTCAGAAGTATCAAGACTCAGTTATCAAGAGAGATGCGTAAGCGATTCCCGGAACAGATCAAACAGTACATCTATGGGGATGATACCTCATTCTGGAGCCGCAGCTACTTTATCGCCACTACTGGAAGCGTTTCTCTTGAAACAGTAAAGCAGTACATTGAATCTCAACGCTCAGAAGAACATCAGGCCAAAAGAAGTTCCAAATTCCAGAAGAAAAATCTGTTGAAATGATGCATATTTTGTATACAATCGGTGCATTCATCCCGCGTACGTTCTTGCGAATGGCCGGGGTTTTCTGCGCTGAAACATTATAATAGTTGAAAAATACACACAAAACAGCTATAATAGATCAATATAAACAAAACACGATTGCTGTTTTGTATTCAAATGTGGATAATGTTGGAGGAAGTGATTATGGAAAAAATACGAATTGATCTGGTAAGATTAAAGACAGAGGAGGATGCGCTGAAGCGTTTCGGACGTCTGAAAGGAATGCCGGCAGATTATAATAGTGAGCTTGAGGAGCTTCATGGTATTTTACAAGCATGGGACAAGCCATTAAAAATAGAGATAGTTATAGGTGGAAATATCGGTCCATTTACAAAGCTGATGGAGATGCTAGAGAATGTAAGAACAACAAATAATAATTTATTGTTTGTTGTTATCATGTATATGGCGTAAGTCTTATCTTTCTAAAAGGGGAAAATTTTGGGGAGGGATATAATCATGACACAGACAGAAATTGAAAAGTTAGTCAAAAAGCAGCGGGACTTTTTTAATTCTGGTGAGACTTTGAATGTATCGTTTCGTATAAGTGCGCTAGAGAGACTGAGAGCATGTATTATAAAATATGAAAAAAAGATCAATCAGGCAATTCGTGCAGATTTAGGAAAATCCGCTTTTGAGAGCTATATGTGTGAAACAGGACTTGTTTTAAGTGAGCTGACATATATGATAAAGCATACGCGCAAATATGCAAAAGAACGGACAGTACGCACTCCGCTTGCGCAGTTTCATTCAAGAAGCTATCAAAAGCCATCTCCATACGGTGTTGTGTTGATTATGAGTCCTTGGAATTATCCTCTTATGCTGACGCTTGAACCATTAGTTGATGCGTTAGCAGCAGGCAATACGGCTATAGTAAAACCGAGTGCATATTCTGCAAATACAAGTGATCTGATCAGCCGCATGTTAGGAGAATGTTTTGATGAAAAATATGTGGCAGTTGTTACAGGCGGGCGGGAAGAAAATACATGTTTGTTAAATGAGCATTTCGATTATATTTTCTTTACAGGCAGTCAGTCTGTCGGAAAAGAAGTAATGCGTTGCGCTTCTGCTCATCTAACGCCAATTACACTTGAGCTTGGCGGAAAGAGTCCATGTATAGTTCATAAATCAGCTGATATAAAGCTTGCAGCGAAACGAATTGTATTTGGAAAATTTTTAAATTGCGGACAGACATGTGTTGCACCAGATTATATTTATTGTGACAGCACGGTAAAAGATGAGCTAGTGAATGAATTAAAAAAACAGATACAAAAGCAATATGGAAGGCAGCCATTAAAACGAAAACAATATGGAAAGATCATTAATGAGAAACATTTTGACAGGCTTCATGGACTGATTGATTATCAAAAGGTTGTTGTTGGCGGAACTGCAAATCAAAGTACTTTACAAATTGAGCCGACCATAATGGATCATGTGACATTTGCAGATTTGGTCATGCAGGAGGAAATCTTTGGACCAATTCTTCCTGTTTTGACATATGACTTTATTGATGAGGCAGTTGATACAATTCGCAGTATGGCACATCCACTGGCACTTTATATTTTTACACAAGATAAGTGCGCAGCAGAAAATGTAATTGAAAAAATCGGATTTGGCGGTGGTTGTATCAATGACACGCTGATTCATCTGGCAACAAGCGAGATGCCTTTTGGCGGCTTCGGAGAGAGTGGCATGGGAAGCTATCATGGAAAAACAGGCTTTGATACCTTTACTCATTACAAAAGCATTGTAGACAAGAAAACGTGGATAGATCTGCCTATGAGATATCGTCCATATCAAAAGTGGAAGAAGCAGTTGCTTCACATATTTTTGAAATAATATTACCTATTCAGAGCCTCACCTGTTTTGGTGAGGTTCTTTTATTTATAAAAAAGTGTTAACCAATAAATGAAAATAGGTTGACAATTAAAATAAAAAAGAGTACAATCAATTCGAATTTGCCGGGAGGAGGAAAAAACATGGATATGCAAAAGCTGGCAGAGGAGATTATTGAAGGAAAGAGACTGACAAGAAAAGATGATCTGTCTTTTTTTCTGGACTGCGATTTAGATGACCTGTGCAAAGGAGCGGATAAAATCCGTGAGCATTTTGTAGGAGATAAGGTAGATCTTTGCTCTATCATTAATGGAAGAAGCGGACGTTGCCCTGAGGACTGTAAGTATTGTGCGCAGTCGGCGCATCATCACACAGATTGTGAGGTATATGGCTTTTTACCAGAGGAGCAGATTATAGAAGCCTGTAAGATGAACGAGCGAGAGGGTGTTGATCGTTTTTCAATCGTTACAGCGGGAAAGGCACTGACAGGTGAGGAGTTTGAAAAAGCCATTCACGCGTATGAGACGATGAAGAAGGAATGCAGCATTGATCTTTGTGCATCCATGGGCTTTTTGACAAGAGAGCAGCTTCATAGACTGCATGAAGCTGGTGTATCAAGCTATCATCACAACATTGAGACTTCAAAGCGCTATTTTCCGCAGATTTGCACGACGCACACCTATGAGCAGAAGATCGCTACATTAAAGATGGTAAAGGAAGAAGGTATGTATGTCTGTTCCGGCGGAATCATTGGTATGGGCGAGACTTGGGAGGATCGTATTGATATGGCAGTAAGTCTTTTTGAGTGCGGTGTCGATTCGATTCCGATAAACTCACTAATGCCAATCAAAGGAACACCACTTGAGAATCTTGAACGAATCTCGGAACCTGATATTTTGCGTACTGTCGCGTTATTTCGCTATATTAATCCAAAGGCTGATATTCGCCTCGGTGCAGGACGCGCACTGTTGACAAACGATGGCGAGATTGCATTTCAGTCGGGTGTGTCGGCAACGATTACGGGAAATATGTTGACAACAGTTGCCTGTGCAACCATCCGAAGTGACAAAAAGATGCTTGAGGATATTGGACGAGATGTAACACCGGAGTACCAGAAGGTACAAAATGCAGAAAAGAGAGCATAAATAATAGAAGGAAAAAATAAGACAAAAGAAAAGATAAAACAAGAAAAAATAATAAAACAAGAGAGAGGGAAAAACAATTATGAGAAACGAATCTGTCAAGACCATGACAATGTGTGCGATCATGGCGGCACTTATGTGTATTTTGGGACCAATGTCCATTCCGATCGGAGCAGTTCCGATCTCCTTTACGAATCTGGTAATTTACCTGACTGTTTACCTGCTTGGTGCAAAGAAAGGCTGCATCAGCTACTTGATTTATATGCTTCTTGGTGTGGTTGGGCTTCCTGTATTTTCAGGTTACACAGGCGGTATTGCAAAGCTGGCAGGCCCGACAGGCGGTTATCTTGTAGGATTTATTCTGCTTGCCTTAATCAGCGGAATTGTTCTGGAAAAGACAAACAGAAACATTGTTTGGAGCTTTGTTGGTATGGTAGCTGGAACAGCAATTGCTTATCTGTTTGGAACCGTATGGTTTGTAATCCAGGCACAGTGTACAGTAAGCTATGCACTCAGCGTATGTGTAATGCCATTTATTCCATTTGATTTACTCAAGATGGTAATTGCTATTGCACTAGGTAAGGTTGTTTTTATAGCATTAAAGAGAAGCAGCTTGCTTCCGGCGTAAAATAATTTATTTTTAAGGGCTAAAAATAAATTAGGACAAAGGAATTCCTATATTAAAAAGAAGGATAATGGTTTAATTGATATAATACCTCTTAAGTAGACAAGGTAAATAACCTAAATCTATTTAAGAGGTATTTTTATGTACAGAGAATCAAAGTATTCTATAGAGAAACAAGTATAACTAATTTTTTAGCTATTTGCAGGTGACTTTAAGAGATATAAAAGGTTTGAAAAATAAAAAATGGCTATATATTTCAAAAAATAAGAAAAATAAGGTGAAAAATAAGACAAAAAGCCTATGAAAAATAAATAAAATATAAAACCACCATACAAAATTAATGGAAAATCAAAAATAAAATATAAAAATATGTGAAAAAATACTTTACAAATCAAAAAATGAGTGCTATACTTGCGGCATACTAGTATACAACCTATAGTGGACGGGTATGAAAAGGTTGTAATTTTGAGAAGGGAGTTGTCTTATGGTAAAAAAGAAAAATAGTATGGTGGGTGCTGTGGCTGTTCCTGTAAAACGGCGCGGACTATGGAAAACAATCTGGCGCTACAAGTGGTTGTATCTTATGCTTGTGCCGGTAATTGCGTATTATGCTATATTTAAGTATGCACCTATGTACGGTATAGTTATTGCATTTCAGAACTATAATGTTTTTAAAGGTGTTTTTGGAAGTGAGTTTATTGGTCTGGATGTATTCAAAAAAATATTTGCAAAAACAAATTTCTGGACAGCGATCCGAAATACAATTTTTCTCAATTTTGCAACCATGGTGATTAATTTTCCGCTTACCATTATTATTGCGCTGATGTTAAATGAGCTTCGGAATTTGCGTTTTAAGAAATTAACCCAGTCTGTATTATATCTTCCGCATTTCATTTCATGGGTTGTGGTATACGGTATCGTACAGAATATGTTTACGACGAATGATGGAACAATCAATAACATTTTAAACTCTATGGGTATTAGTTCTAAGCCATTTTTGTCTAACACAAGCTGGTGGACGTTTATGTATGTTATAGTAAATGTATGGAAAGAAGTAGGATGGGGAACAATCATTTATCTGGCAGCGTTGACAAGTATTGATGAGAGTCTATACGAGGCTGCATATTTGGATGGAGCAACCAGATTTCAACGAGTTGTATATATTACGCTTCCATTGATTCGTTCTACTGTTGTTACGATGTTGCTTTTGACAGTGTCTAAGATGATGAGTATTGGATTGGATGCACCATTATTATTGGGAAATTCGTCAGTTATGGATGTTTCACAAGTTATCTCTACTTACGTTTATGAACTTGGTATTTTGAGACAGGATTATGCACAGTCTACAGCTATTGGCTTATTCCAGTCAGTTGTGAATATTATGATACTTATTGTGTTTGATAGATTTGCAAAGATGATTGGTGAGGATGGTATTATTTAGGGAAGGAGGAATTTGAGATGGCTTCAAAAAGATCAGAAATAAGAGCTGAAAGAAAAGCTTTAAAGGAGAAAGAAGCACTCCAGAACGCATCGAGCGGATTGAAACATAAATTTACAGTAGTAGATGCACTAATGTATGCCTTTATAGCAATTCTTTCTTTAATTTGTCTTTATCCGTTTGTGAACGTAATTGCGTATTCTCTGAGTGGTGCAGATGCTGTGCTGGCAAATGATGTGACATTTTATCCCAAAGATTTTACACTGGCTGCTTATAAAAATATTGCAGCGCGTCCAACAATTTGGATTTCTCTTAGAGTAACGATTATCATTACGATAGCTGGTACGGCTTTAGGATTGGTTTTGACAACAGCAGCGGCGTATGCTTTATCGCGACCAAATTTGCCAGGAAGAAAAGTGCTTTCAGGACTTATTTTGTTTACAATGTATTTTTCAGGTGGAATTATTCCAACTTTCTTAGTGGTAAAAAGTTTAGGAATGTACGATACTTTGGCAGCACTTGTTATCCCAAATGCGATGAATGTTTTTAATTTTGTTATTATGAGAACATTTTTCAGACAACTACCTAGAGAGTTAGATGAGGCGGCTCAGATTGATGGAGCAACGGAGATGCAGGTACTGTTTCGTATTGTACTTCCGCTTTCAGTTCCAATTCTGGCAACAATTGGCTTGTTTTACGCAGTACAATATTGGAATGATTATTTTCAGTCATTGCTGTATATCATTGATCCGAATAAATTCACACTTCAGCTTAGATTGCGCTCACTGCTGCAAACTGAACTGAATACAGATGTATCAAATCCAGAGGGTATTGGAAATCAGGTTATGACACAGTCTTTGAAGATGGCATCAGTTGCCATTGCTACAATTCCGATTATTATTGTGTATCCGTGGCTGCAAAAGTATTTTGTAAAAGGTATGATGCTTGGATCTGTGAAAGGATGAAATCTAAATAATTTGGCATCAAGGAGAGAGTTAATAAAATTAAGGAGATAAGGCATTTGATAAATGCTAAATAATATAATAAAGAAAAAAAGGAGAGAAGAAAATGAGAAGAAAATTAATTGCAGGTTCATTGGCAGCTATGACATTACTTTCAGTGCCGGTTTATGCTAGTGGAGCAGAGGGTGGAGAAAGCAAGTATCAGACAACGTATGGAAGTAAGCAGTTTGATGGTGTTACCATTTCAGTAGAGTTGTTTGATCGTTCCAATGCACCGGAAGGAAGCACAATTCTAGAAAACAGATGGACAAAGTATGCACAGGATGCTATGGCAGAAGTCGGCATTAATCTTGAGTTTGTAGCTGTTCCTAGAGGTGATGAGGTAAGTAAGATGCAGACAATGGTGGGATCAGGAACAGCTCCAACTATCACACTTACATATACTTACACCTATGCGAGAGATTACTATAATGATGGTGGAATTTGGGATTTATCAGAATTTGTTGATGGAGAAGATCAGGCACAGAATTTGAAGGAATATGTAGGTGACAGCTGTCTTGAACTGGGAAGAAATGCAGATGGGTCTTTGATTGGAATAGTGGCAAGACGAGCAACAACAGCAAATAGTAATCTTTTCATCCGTAAGGATTGGCTGGATGATTTGGGACTAGAAGTTCCAACAACTACAGATGAACTAAAAAACGTTTTACATGAAATGGTTTATAATAATCCTGATGGCAATACAGGTGTGGTTGGTATTTCACTTCCTTCAATGGTGGATACGTATCTTACAGGTCAGAGAGATGCTGAGTCGTTAGCATTTATGGAGAATGTGCATGATGAAAAAGCAATGGCAATAAATGACGGATACGATTATTATGCAGATCCAGGATATAGAGAATATCTTAGATGGGTAAATGATCTGTACAATGATGGTTTGATGGACAAGGAATTTTTTGCTTCTACGGATGAAGTTTTGCAGTCAAATTTTGTAAATGGCAAATTGGCAGCTTACGATGCTAATGTTGGACATAATGTAGATATTTTGCGTGGCGGCTTGCTTCAGTCTTTGAAAAACAAGGATAAGGACGCTGAAATGATAGCAATTCGTTCAATGGAGTCAAATGTTTATGAGGGTGAGAATTTCGTTCCGGCATATGGCGAAGGTGGATTGATCATGTTTGTTCCAAAGACATATGATGAGGAACAGGTAGAGGCTGCTGTTACTTATCTTGATTGGTTGTCTACAGAAGAAGGCGGATTTACAATTTATCACGGCTTTGAAGGTGAACATTTTGATTACAACGAGGATGGAGTTCCGATTCCAAAACAAGCAGATTATAATCAGAAGGATAAGGACTGGATCCGTACCGATTTGTTCCTTGTTGGAAATCAGGGTTATTTTACAAATGTTGAGGATTTTAACTTAAATATTGCTGCAGATAATCCGGGTTGGGAAGAGTATACACTTTCTGATTATCAGTTATCCTTGGATGGAACTCAGATCGCCAGTGCTCAGTATATGTATCAGCCAGAGATCGAATTAGATTTGAGAAATGATTTGGATCTGTTGATGAAGGAATGGAAGGTTAAGTGTATTACTTGTGCACCAGAAGATTTCGATAATAATTATGACAGATGGATTTCAGAGGCAGAAGATTTAGGTATTCAGGATATTCTGGATGCCAGAGCAGAGGTTTACGCAGAAGTCAAGGGCGAATAATTATAAATAAAATTGTAAGTAGCGATTTCTGAAAATAGGGGTGTCAAGCAATTGACGCCCCTAAAAATAAAATGAAATTGAACACTTTTCGACGGATATAAGAAAACTGGAATAAGCTTTAAAGAAAGCAGAAAAAATCATATGTTAGATATGGTAGGAGGAGAATTATGTTAGCATCAGATGGAATGAATTACGCACCAAAGGGAAAACCGATGCCAGTTGTAAAAGAGGGCGAATTTGTTATAGCTGCGATTGCCCTTGATCATGGTCATATCTATGGAATGTGCAATGGCTTAGTAGAAGCTGGTGCAACGCTTAAGTGGGTGTACGATCCAGATCCTGAAAAGGTTGAAAATTTTATAAAGACTTTTCCAGGGGTAAAGGCAGCATCAAGTGAAAAAGAAATCTTAGATGATCCAGAGGTAAAGCTTGTATGTGGTGCAGCGATTACAGCACAAAGATGTGCTCTAGGTTTGCGTGTTATGGCAGCTGGAAAAGACTATTTTACAGATAAGGCTCCACTTACGACGCTGAAACAGTTAGAAGCTGCGAAAGAAATGGTAAAAAAGACAGGTAAAAAGTACATGTGCTATTACAGTGAGCGTATACATGTTGAAGCTGCTGTGTTTGCTGGAGAATTGGTAAAAGAGGGAGCAATTGGACGCGTGATTCAAGTACTGGGTATGGGACCGCACAGAGAAAATCCAGGAAGTCGTCCAGATTGGTTTTACGATAAAGAAAATGGTTATGGTGGTATTCTTTGTGATATTGGTAGTCACCAAATTGAGCAGTTTTTGTTTTATACTGGTGCAAAGGATGCTACAATTGTAAAAAGTCAGATTGCAAATTATGCACATCCTGAGCATCCTGGACTTGATGATTTTGGTGATGCAGTTTTAGTTGGGGATAATGGTGCAACTCAATATTTTCGTGTAGACTGGTTTACTCCAGATGGACTAGGCACATGGGGAGATGGACGTACCTTCTTATTAGGAACAGAAGGATACATAGAATTAAGAAAATATATTAATGTTGGAACTGGTGACGGTACATCAAATCATGTATTTCTAGTAAATAAAAATGGTGAACAGCATTTTTGTGTAACTGGTCAGGTAGGATATCCATATTTTGGACAGTTGATTTTAGACTGCATAAATCGTACAGAAAATGCAATGACACAGGAACATTGTTTTAAGGCAGCGGAACTTTGTGTAAAGGCACAGATGCAGGCAACACGTTTGGAATGAATTACAATGTAGTTTAAAAAGCCATAAAGGAGAGAAAGATATGTTCAATGTAGCAATTGTTGGAATAGGTAATATTTCGAGCGCGCATATTAATGGGCTTTTAGAGTTTCCAGAGCGTGCAAAAATAGTAGCTTTGTGTGATATTTATCCTGAAAAAGCAGAGGCAGCTAAGAAGAAGTATAATTTGACAGACGCAGTTGTATTTGATGATCATCAGAAAATGTTAGCAAGTGATATAAAAATAGATATTGTGCACGTTTGTACACCGCCTTATGTACATGCAGAAATCGCAATTAATTCCATGAATGCTGGAAAAAATGTGTTGGTGGAAAAACCCATGGCAACATGCTTGGAGGAGTGTGATGCCATGCTTGAGGCAGAAAAGAAAAATCATGTTGTCATGGGATGTATTGCTCAGAATCGCTTCCGCAATTCTATTTATAAATTAAAAAAAGTTGTAGATAGTGGTCTTGCTGGAAAAATCCGTTGTGCTCATGTGGATTCTTTGTGGTGGAGAGGTCACTGTTATTATGATCTGTGGTGGAGAGGAACTTGGGAAAAAGAAGGCGGAGGTCCTACGTTAAATCATGCTGTACATCATATTGATATGATTAACTGGATTGAAGGTTGTCTGCCAGATGAAGTAGTAGCTATTCTTAGTAATGTAATGCATGACAATTCTGAGGTAGAGGATTTGTCTTTCGCAGTATTGAAGTATCCAGATGGAGGTTTAGCAGAGGTTACCAGTTCAGTTATTCATCATGGGGAGGAGCAGGGAATTGTTCTTCAATGTGAAAATGCAAAAATATCAGCTCCATGGGATTGCAAAGCAGAGGTAACAAAGCAAAATGGGTTTCCAATTGAAAATGGTGGGGATAAATTAGTAAAGGAAATTAATGATTATTATAATTCAATTCCAGACCTTACTTATGAAGGACATACTGGCGAAATTGATAATTATCTGAGTTCACTTGAAAAAGGTGAAAGACCTATGATCACAGGTGAAGATGGACGAAAGACAGTTGAATTGATTAGTGCAATTTATAAGGCAGGGTGCAAGAAAGAGTATGTACATATGCCAATTTGCAAGGATGATGAATACTACAAGTTTGAAGGCATTCTAAAGAATGCAATTCATTTCTACGAAAAGAAAGAGAGTATTGAGAATTTCGAAGCAGATACAATTACAGTTGGCAATTATAAGTAAATGGATAGGGTGAGACGGTATGTATCTTGAAGAGAGACGAAATGGAGAATCAAATCGGGAATATGCGCTGCGAATATTAAAGGCGAACATCATTCAGATGATTTTAGAGCCAGGCTGTCCGATTGGTGAACAAAAAATTGCCAAGGAACTTGGTATGTCGAGAACTCCTGTGAGAGAGGCTCTCGTTGAATTAATGAAAACAAGGATTGTTGAGATTTTGCCACAGAAAGGTACATATGTTTCTTACTTGGATTACGATTTGGTTGAGGAAGCACGTTTTATGCGGATGACGTTAGAGCTTGCACTGCTAGATGAGCTTGCGGAAAAAATGACAGATAAAGATTTTGACAGGATGGAAGCAAATGTTACGATGCAGAGATTTTACTTGGAACGTGAAAATCAATTGTATTTAATGCAGCTAGATGATGATTTTCATCGTATGTTTTTTGAAATCTGTAACAAAATGCAATGCTATTGTCTGTCAAAGGAATTTGGCATTCATTTTGACCGTGTTAGATTCGCAAGTTTGGAAAATCTGCGTGATAATAAAACGGTTCAGGATCACGAAGATATAGTGAAGTTGCTGCGCAGGAAAGATGTAACAAAAGCCAAAGACGTATTAAGAGTACATTTGTCAAGATTTCAAACAGATAAAGCCAAAATTCAGGCAGCGCATGAAAACTATTTTAAGTAAAATCACATTTACGTAAGGCTAGTGATACTCAAAAAATTTGAAATTTCAGCATACTCCTTCACGTTTTGACGAGCGTGAGGGAGTTTTTTTATTGTTTTTGTATTTTTGCTGTGCTATGATAATGGCAGCTTATGGCGAAAAGAGTAACAGATCAAATTGACGCTTAAAAGCAAAAAACGAATAAGGAGACATGGCAGACGATGCAGGCATATTTATTTGTACATTTTAGAGAGAAGACAACGCCGGATGGAGAACAGGTCTACTTTGGCGTAAGCAAGGATGGCTTTAACTGGGAAGAGGTAAACGGCGGTGCGCCAGTGCTTTGGGCTTATTATGGTGATAAGGGAGTGCGTGATTTTACTGTAACGCGCTACAAAAATCCACAGAATGGAAAGGAAAAATTTGTTATTCTGGCAACAGATTTAAGCTTGTCTTATGGAATGCGCGGACAGTATCATCATTCATGGGATGAGATCGGTCATAATGGAAGTAAAAGCCTTGCAATATGGGAGTCAGATGATCTTGTAAACTGGACCGAGCAGCGCCTTGCAAAGATCGGAGATGAGCAGTTTGGCTGTCTGTGGGCACCAGATGTCATCTACGATAAGAAGGCAGATGATTATGTCGTTCATTGGTCTTCCTCTCATGCAAGAAACAACTACGGCGATAAAGCAATCTTTTACAGCCGCACCAAGGATTTCAAGGAGTTTAGCAAGCCAGAGATTTTATATGAGTGGGAAGGTCATGATATCATCGACTCTGCTCTCTATGAGGAAGATGGAAGCTATTACCTGTTTGTAAAATGTTCTCGTAATCCAGGCCGCATTCTGCTTCTTCGCGCGGATGAGATCACTGGACCGTACACCAGAATTCCAGCGTTTGACAAGAGCATGGAGGCAATCGAGGAAGGTAAGTACGAGGCGGCGACCGCTGTTAAGTTAGAGGATGGCAGATGGTGTCTTTTCTTAGATTACTATGGTGTGCCGGGCGCAGGACAAGGGTATGTGCCATTTGTCGCAGATAGTTTAGAAAGTGGAAACTTCGTAAGAAGTGACGCCGCATTTTCGTTCCCATATGGTTTTAAGCACGGAACCATTCTTAAAATTTCCATGGAGGAGTATCAGCGTATTAAGGACCATGACTGGTCGGATAAGGGCTGGCAGTAAGCATTACAATGAGTAACAAAAAAGCATTCAGCAAGGGGATGTATGATAGCATCCCCATTGCACTTGCCTATTTTGCAGTTGCATTTTCACTTGGAATTATGGCAAGAAAAGCAGGACTAACCCCGTTTCAGGGTTTTCTATCAAGTATGCTTAACCATGCATCAGCAGGTGAGTATGCAGAATTTACTGTAATAGAAGCAGGTGCGCCTTACATTGAGATGGCACTCGTCATTCTTATAACAAATGCAAGATATCTTTTGATGAGCTGTGCGTTAAGCCAGCGTTTTGCACCAGATGCGCCGCATATCCACCGTGTATTAGTTGGATTTGGCATTACAGATGAGATCTTTGGAATCTCCATTGCAAGACCTGGAAATGTGAATCCTTTCTATACTTATGGAGCAATGGCGCTCGCACTGCCGGCATGGTCATCTGCAACGGCAATAGGAATTGTTGCAGGAAATATCCTGCCGGCTTCTGCCGTAAGTGCTCTTAGTGTTGCATTGTATGGCATGTTTTTAGCAATTGTCATTCCGCCTACAAAGAAAAACAAGGTTTTAGGCGGTGTTGTTTTGATTAGTTTTGTATTCAGTGGCCTGTTTACATGGCTTCCAGTCACAAAAACTTTGTCTGCAAGTATGAGAACTATAATCTTGACAATTGTAATCGCAGGAGCAGCCGCAGTATTGTTTCCAGTGAAGGATGAAACGCAGGAAGGAGATAAAAACGATGCAGCATAATATTTATCTGTATATCATGGTGTCTGCGCTTGTATCCTTTGCCGTGCGCGCGGTGCCGCTTACACTGATCCGAAAGAAAATTGAAAATCCATTTTTAAAGTCATTTTTATTCTATGTACCGTATGTAACGTTATCTGTCATGACTTTTCCAGCGATTGTAGAAACGACTGCTGTGCCGATTGCAGGAGTACTGGCACTTATAGCAGGAATCATTGCTGCTAGAAAGGGTGTAAGTATGTTTCTAGTGGCAGTAATATGCTGCGTGATTGTGTTTGCGGCAGAGATGTTAATTTGAGAACCCCCTCTTTATTGAACCAGAAAGTTCAGTGAAGAGGGAATTTTTGTATGTATAGTTGTAAATTTAGTCTGGGTAGCCAATCTGCAATAAAGATATGGTTAGTAAATAAAAACAAATAACTAAATAAAAACAGAGATAGAAACTATATAATAACAATATGATACGAATTTAAAATGAAAAGATACAAAAAACACAACAAAAGTCAGAAAAATACAATTGAATTTTTGTGCATGTGCGACATATAATAAAACTATCAAAATCAATGCTGAATTGCACAGTAAATTAAAACTGATGTCGGGCCCAAATTCAAAGCATGAGAATAGGAGGACTGGAAATTTATGAAGAGTAGAAGTTTAGCAGCGCTATCAGTATCAGTCGTTTTTGCAATTAGTGGAATACCAGCATATGCAGGCGAAGCTGAGGCAGATCCGTTTGGAAAATATGAAGAGACCCTAGATGTACATTTCGTGAGAGCAACTGATGATACAATTGAAACCTATGCATTGGGAAATCTTCCTGGACAGACATTAGAGGACAATTTTTGGCTTGATACTTATCGTGATGAGTTGGGAATTAATGTTGTATATGATTGGATTGTAAAAGGTGATGATGAATATAGCCAGAAAATCAATATCACAATTGCAACAGGTGAGTTGCCAGATATTATGTCGGTTACGGCAACACAGATGGTACAGTTAGCAGAGGCAGATTTGATTGCAGATATATCGGATGTATATGAAGCATATGCAGCAGATTTTACAAAGGAAACATTGACACAGGAAGGCGATGATCCGTTTTTAGCAGCATCAATTGATGGAAAAATGTATGGTCTTCCAGTGACAGGTGGATCAGTTGATTCTGTGGATTTGATGTGGATTCGTCAGGACTGGCTAGACAAGTTTGATCTTGAAATTCCGCAGACAATGGATGAACTGTTAACCGTTATTGATAAATTTACAAATGAAGATCCAGACGGTGATGGTGAGAACAATACCTATGGAATCGGTGTTGCAGGTTCTCCAAATGTATTTGGCGGTGGTTATGGTGGATTGAAGGGATTCTTCAATGCATATGGTGCATATCCAACGATCTGGGTAGAGAAAGATGGACAGCTTGTTTATGGAGCAACACAGCCAGAGTGTAAGGAAGCACTTGCGACTTTGGCAGATTTGTATCAGAAGGGTATGATTGATCCTGAGTTTGGTGTTATGGATTCTGGTAAGGCAGGTGAGGCTGGAGCATCAGGAAAATGTGGATTAACATTTGGTCAGCAGTGGCTGTCACTCGTACAGTTCCAGACAAATTATAATCTGGACAATGATGCAGTATGGTCGGCGTGCCCAATTCCGACTGCTGGAGATGAAAAGGCATCAGCTCAGGCGGATCTTGGAACCACGAGATGGCTTGTTGTTAGAAAGGATTTCGAGCATCCAGAGGCATTAATTAAAATGGCAAATTTGTTTATTGAAAAATGTTGGGGTGAGACAGGAGATAATTCTGTTTATTATGCACCGCCAGTAGCTGAGGGTGTATGGAAATTATCACCAGTACAATGCTCTATGCCATTAAAGAACATTTATGCATACAGAGATATTCAAGAAGCAATGGCAAATGATACAACAGATCAGCTTACGGGTGAAGCAAAATCTATTTGGGATAAGCTTGAGCGTTATTATTCAGGAAGTGAAGATGGAAAGTCTGTATGGGGCTGGGAGCGAATTTATGGACCGGCACCAAGCTCTTACGCATCCATTGACGAGATGCAGTCAGATGGAAGAATTCTGATTAATCGTTTTGTAGGCGCGCCGACAGAGACTATGACTGAAAAGATGTCTACACTTGAGAAGATGCGCGATGAGATGTTTAACAAGATTATCATTGGTGAGGCATCTGTGGATGAATTTGATAAGTTTGTGGAAGACTTCAATTCTCTTGGTGGAGAGCAGATCACTAACGAAGTAAATGAGTGGTATGCGTCTGTTCAGTAATCGTTTTTTAAAGATGGTATTAGGTTATATGATTTTATAAAGAGGGAAGGGGCAGGCGATGGCTTGCCCTTTTTCAGAAAGAGGATTTGTATGGAAAAGATGAGACAGAAAAAGAAAACAAATTTGAGAAAAGAGCTGCCATTTCATCTAATGCTGCTCCCAGGTGTGATATTTACGATTATTTTTTGTTATGTCCCCATGGTTGGAATGAAGATTGCGTTTCAGAAGTTTATTCCGGCAAAAGGATTTTTTGGTGATCAAAAATGGATTGGATTTGATAATTTCACGTATTTAATAAATATGCCAGGAGCAATGGCGGCGTTAAGAAATACAATTGTAATCGCACTGTGGAAAATTGTGTTAAATCTTGTAATACCAGTACTAGTTGCACTTATGCTAAATGAAGTAAAATCAAATAAATTTAGAAGATCTGTTCAGACTGCAATTTATCTTCCGTATTTTTTATCTTGGGTTATCTTTGCGGGGGTGTTAATTGATATTTTATCACCTTCAAGTGGTATGATTGGACGTATTTTGAATATGTTTGGAATTCAAGCACCGTTTTTCTTGGGAAGTAACAAGTATTTTCAGCAAACTATCATATGGACAGATGTATGGAAAAATTTTGGATACGGAACGATTGTGTATCTGGCGGCAATCACTGGTATTGATATGAGCTTGTATGAGGCAGCAACAATGGATGGGGCGGGGCGACTTCAGAAAATGTGGCACGTGACGCTTCCAGGAATTCGCATGATTGTAATTCTGATGACCGTACTTTCGCTTGGAAATGTGCTAAATGCAGGATTTGATCAAATACAGAATTTAATAAGTCCTCAAGTATATGCGACTGGAGATATTCTGGATACGTTTATTTATCGTATTGCTATGTTGGATGCACAGTTTGGTCCGGCTACGGCAATGAGTATGTTTAAATCAGTAGTATCATGCTTTTTTATTTCGGTATCTTATTATATCGCGTACAAGTTTTTTGATTATCGTATTTTTTAGAGAGAGGAGCAATGAATATGACAGGTAAAAATAAAAATCGTATCAAAAGTTCATGGAGATCAAAGCTTTTTTCTCTGATTAATGGAATTGTTTTGACATTGTTGGCTTTACTATGTATACTTCCATTAGTGAATGTACTGGCAATTTCGTTAAGTAGTAATACAGCTGTTACTGCAGGAAAAGTTATGTTTTTACCAGTGGATTTTACTTTAAAATCATATGAATACGTAGCAAAAAGAGAAGCGTTTTGGAGAGCAATGGGTATTACACTGGAGAGGTGTCTATTGGGTGTAGCGTTAAATGTGCTTTTGTGTATCATGACGGCATATCCACTGTCAAAGAAAAATTCGAGATTTCATAGCCGTACAGCGTATACATGGTTTTTCTTTCTGACAATGTTAATTAACGGTGGCTTAATTCCGAATTTTATGACTGTAAAAAGTCTGAATCTTTTAGGAACTATATGGGCATTAGTATTGCCTGGAGCAGTTCCAGTCTTTAGCGTTGTACTTATGCTTAATTTCTTTAGGGCGCTTCCAGATGAGTTAGAGGAAGCTGCAATTGTCGATGGTGCGAATCAATGGCAGATCATGATGAAAATTTATGTGCCACTGTCAAAAGCATCAATTGCAACGATTTTTCTATTTGCGCTTGTGTATCACTGGAATGCATGGTTTGACGGAATTATTTATATGAATAAACCAGAGCAGTATCCACTTCAAAGTTATTTGAATACTATTCTTGTGGATACACAGTCGACGACTAGTGGAGCACTGGATTGGCAGACGATGTCGCTTGTCTCCGACCGTACAGTAAAATGTGCGCAGATTTTCCTTTCAACGCTTCCAATTATTGCTGCATATCCGTATCTTCAGAAATATTTTGTAAAAGGAATGGTACTTGGATCAGTAAAGGGATAAGGAATAAATGAATGAAAAAACCAGTAAAGGGAAATGCGTTTCATAAGTTGAATATTGCGGTCTTGATTACATGTGTTGCTTTTTTGTGTACTGGGCTGTGCATTAACAAATATTATAAAACAGTTCTGGAAGAACGGCTTATGGAAGATATTGATGTGAGAGTAGTAAAATGGAAGGACAGCTTTGACAGACAGCTAGATAATCTTCAAATGGCACAGAGCAACCTGCTTTATAGTCAGGGTGTTGCCAAGATAAATATGTACTGGGATTATCGCTCGTCATATGAACGCATGACAGATTGTGTGAACTTGTCAGATAAGCTTAAAGAAATTCGTATTTTATACACATTAATTGACAAGGTTGGTATTTATTTTCCACAGCACCATAAGGTTGTAAGTGGAAATGCGCCTATTCTTGAGTCTTATGAGGAAGATGAATTTTATGATAACAGGCAGTGTTTGTTATCAGATTCAGGGGATCTTTTGCTAACAACATATTATCCATTAGCGATAAGTGGAAAAGAAAACAAGTGTGTATATTATATTCGTTCTGTTATAACTGCTTCGCGTTTAAAAACATTTCTTGAGCAGAACATTCAAATTGATGAAACTGGTTTTGCTGTGGTAGCAGATCAATATGGTAGATTAGTGGCTGTGTATCGGGACAAAACGACACCGCAGGAAGAAAATTGGGAAAATCAAATCAGCTATGAATTAACTGAGGCATTGAAGTATAATGATAATGTAGATGCGTTACGAATAAAATCGGATATTATGATAAGTGGCTCTTACAGTAAAAAATCAGGGCTTTGGATTTTATATGGATATCCGAAGAATGTAATTCAAGATCCATTGAAGAAAACTGTTGTGATGGACGTTATTATGATACTTCTGGTTCTGATACTGTATTTTGCATTCCGATCTTATGCAACGCATATCATTGCGCACCCACTAAATCGGATTATGGAAGCGATGGCAAAACAAAAAATGCCGCCTTTATTGAACATGAATGAAAATGATGAGTTTGCGCAGATTTACGAACAATATAATCAAATGATTATGGATACAAACAGGCTGATGAAAGAAAAGATGGATGCGGAGTATCAGAGTAAGCTTTCACAGCTTCGTCAGCTGCAGTACCAGATCCAGCCACATTTCCTCTATAATAGTTTGTTTACGATATCGAGAATGGCACAACTTGATGATAATGATGAGATTGCTGAGTATGCGAAGCATCTTGGAAAGTATTATCAGTATATTACAAAGTCTAGTGACAGAGAAGTGACGTTTAATCAGGAATTAGAGCAGGTAAAAGACTACTTGTATATTCAGAATATTCGCTTTGAGGATCGGATTGAAATTATTATGGATGAGATGCCAGAGTCGATTATGCAAATAAAAATCGCACCTATGATTTTACAGCCTTTGGCTGAGAATGCATATCAGCATGGCCTGAAAAATATCGCATCAGGCGGAATCATACACATATCAGCCGGATATGAAAACGGATATTTATGGTTTCAAGTGGAGGATAATGGAGATGGAATTTCACCGAAGCAGCTTTCTGAACTTAAGCAGCGCTTGGAAAGGGGAGAAATAAATAAAGAAGAGATTCACGGATTAACGAACGTTCAAGCAAGAATTTCGCTATTATACGGATCAGAAAGCGGCTTGACTGTAAATAGTGGGACTGAAGGCGGATTTTGTGTAAAACTGAGGATTGCTGTTCCAGAAAATGGATAAAAGATTGATAGAAAGGTAGGGTACTTTTTATGTATAATCTGCTTATTGTTGATGATGAGCCACTGATTCTGGAATCATTGTATCAAATGATCAGTAAAAAACGAGATCGACAGTTTGTGGTGTTTAAGGCTGGCTCTGCATTGGAATCTTTAAAAATTTTCAGAGAACACAGAATTGATCTTCTTATGACAGATATTTGTCTTCCAGAGACCAATGGACTGAAATTGCGTGATAAGATTCAAGAAAATTGGCCAGAATGTTTTACGATATTTTTAACCGGTCAGGAGGAATTTGAATATGCGAAAGAGGCGGTAGATGCACATACTGTTTCTTTTGTGCTTAAGGTAGAAGGAGATGAGGCGATATTAGCAGCTATTGATAAAGGTTATAAAAAGATAGAAGCGTATTATAATGAGAAAAGTCGTGTAGTACGGCTGAATCAACAGTTAAATAGTGCGCTTCCACTACTGAAAAGCGGCTGTGTACGAAAAATCGTGCATGGTGAAATTACCTCAAAAAATGTAGATGCCATAACGAATGCGTTGGCATTTGGAAGTACACAATTTGATTTTAAAGAGAAATTTTTAATTGTAGTTTGTTGGGTAAATGGTTCTTCTGATCAACGGCTGTTTATTGAAAATATCATTGATATTTTGGAAGAAAGTTTAAGGGGAGCATTTCGAACCATTAGCTCTGTCACGGATGAAAACTGCATTATTTTGGCACAATCGGAGGAAAATGACGCAGATAGGTTGCGCGGTTTTTTAGAAATTGGTTTGAATATATGTGACAAAAGCTATGGAATAATTCCCGATGTGTATGTTTATGGAGAAAAAATTGGACTTGAAGCAGCAGATAAGGCATACATGCTTTTAAATTGCAGGCATCTTGAGATTGATGGGGAAACGCATGCGGTAACAATGTATATGCCAAATAATCAGTTTAGTGGGATTTTATGGAGAAAAACTGATAGTGGGTATCATGTGGCAGAACTGGCAGCAAATCAGATGTCGGAGAGTTTGGCGACTGGAAATGAGGAAGCGTACATAAAGGCATATGGTGAATTAAAAGAAAATTGTGGTCAACTGTCTGTGTTAGAAGAAAATGCTCTTTTTTGTACCCTTAGCAGTCAACTGTTAAATGCGATTGCTAACTTTTTGCCACAGGATAACCAGTCGTTTGATGAGATTGATGCACAAAAACTGAGCAATTTTCGAATCTATGCAGATTTTTCCAAGGCAATAAAGGAAATTTATGAGATGGCTCATGTGTACTTCCAAGCGAGGAGATCATTGCATATGGATTCACGAAGCCGAATTGTACATGTTGTAAATTCTTATATAAAAGAGAATTTATCAAAGGATTTGTCAATGGTTGTGTTAGGAGATTATGTTGGACTTAATCCAGCCTATTTGTCAAGAATTTATAAAGAGACAGCAGGACAGTCAATCAATAGTTATATTAGTGATCAGCGAACTGTATTAGCAAAGAAACTATTAAAAGACCCAACAATAAAAATACAGAAAATTGCTGAGATGACAGGAATGAGAACAGCATCATACTTTACTCATTATTTTAAGAAATATGTGGGAATTAGCCCACAGGAATATCGAAATCAGTAAGGATGATGAATACTGAAAAGTGGGAAAATAATTGAAAGGCAGGGCAGAAATATGAAGTTAGAAATGAAAGAAACAGCGACCGAATTTTTGTTTTTTGTTAATAATGAGCCTGCAGCAAGGATAAAAAAGCAAACAGATCGGTTTGATTCATTTGTGTTTCACGAAGGTGATGTAGTAGAGTGGACTTGTAAAACAGCTAAAGAAACAGATCATATGTGTATGGAATTGGAGGATTGTTTTGAGGCAAAACATATTGTGGTACCGGCTGTTTCCTATGACCAGAATCCGTGGGGAAAGGATCATGAATACAAAGGTCTTGAGAAGGATGGAATTCCTTATAGTTTTGCTTATCATAGAACGGCAGTTCCGGGAGCTACTGTGAGCAAGGGTGATCGGGTAAGTCTGGCAGTATGCTCGTCAGATACCGCATCTGGCAGCATGTTTATACAAAATAAAAAAGCAGTGCATCGTCTAATTTGGCCAGAAACGGAGAGCCCACAATATTTGATGGCGGACTGTTTTATGCCAGAATACATAGGTAAAATCAAGCCAAGATGTGAATTTAAGGGATGGATTTTCTTCAGTGATCAGTGTGATGCAGATGAAAAAATGATGTTATATATTTGGAAACAAAATATAAAAAAACTACATCCAAAACAAAGTGCTCAGACAATTTGGGACTGGTCTGTGGAATATGCGAAAAAACTGTATACGCACGATGGTGAGATTCATGCGTTTAATATTGGTTTTCGTTGGGATGGAAATGAATGGGTAAAAAGGGAAGAGATGAAATATGAGATCGGATGGTGTGGTCAGAATGCATCTCTTGCGGTTTCTCTTTTATATGATTATCAGATGAATGGAAATAAAGATTCATTAGAAAAAGGTCTGTCCGTTTTGGATTGGTGGACCCAAAAGGCGCGTAGTAAAGAGGGATTACTTTTGACTAGATATGATCCGGAAGATAGTTTAATTGATGCTTGCAATTTGGGCACTGCAGGTTGCCAACTGATAGAAGCATATGAACAGTGTGAACGAATTGGTGTCAGAAGACCGCAATATTTGACAGCAGCTCTTGAAATTTGCGATTTTGCAATGGTACATCAGCGACTGGATGGTGGAATTGCAATGAGTTGGAATCGAGATGGATCGATTCATACACTGGAAGGAACAGCAGGTGCATTTCTTATTTTGCCGCTTGTAAAGGCTTTTGAAAGAACACGTGAAGAAAAATATAACATAGCTGCTGTGAGAGCATATTCATATTATTTTAGAGAATTTGAAAATTGCGGATATGGCACATCTGGTGCATTGGATACGTGTTGCATTGACAAGGAATCAGTAATACCTTTGTTGAAAGGTGGAATTATGCTGTATGAAGCCACAGGATTTGAGCGATATCTAAAAATGGCACAGAAGGCGGCATGGTATTTATCAACATGGCAGTGGCATCAGAGTGTTGTATATCCGAGTGATTCTATTCTTGGAAAGATGGGTTATGACACATTTGGTGGAACAGCAGTTTCAACCTCGCATCATCATATTGATCCATTTGCACTGTGTTATGTGGAGGACTTAAAAAAGCTTGCAATATTTACTAAGAATACACAATGGGAGAGCAGAGCGTTTGCAATCTGGTACAATGCATCTCAAGGAATTTCTGATGGTACGTTGATGATCGGTGAGACTGGTGTGCGTCCAAGAGGAAGCTGTGATGAAGGAATTTTACATACGAGATGGGGAAGTAATGGTAAGCATTTTGATGTAAGTCAATGGTTGGTTGCATGGCCATGCGCGTTTCGTTTGGAAGTGTTAAGAAAATTGGATAACTGGAATTGGCTTAATGGGGAAGAACAGGAGACTTGGTTATGATACGATATATGAAAAAAGGACAGGATATATTATTTTTTTCTGGTGATATACAGATTGCAAGGTTAATAGGATGCAGTGATGCAAAGGATACATTAACAATACTTGAAGATGGAATTTTTGAGTGGAGGCGTCAGTGTAAGCCTGTCAAGAAAATGTGCATGGAATTGGAAACTTGTTATTCAAGTGAATTTTATTTGATTCCAGGAATTAATTATAATGGAAATGGATTTGGTACATTTTGCGAGTATGAAGGAGATCGATATAATGGAGTACCATGGGTGTATGGCTGGCACCGCGCAGCTATTCCAGCGATGACAATGTCACAGGATGAAAAAATAAGTGTATCACTTATTGGAAAAGCAAACGATGGAGAATCCTGTAGTCTGTTTTATAAAAAAGATTCTAAGCAAATGGTACATCGTATTTTATGGCCAGAAGAAGAGTCACCAAAACAGCTTCGTTTGTATCGGTATGCAGATGTATTCCAGACAAAGATGGAGCCAAGAACGGAATTTTGCGTATGGATTGTTTTTGAGGAGCATCCACAGCAAAGAGCCGGATATCATCGTGCACTTGACTTTTCATGGAAACAAAATTATGCGATAGCAAAAAATCCACTTTCGTTAGCAGAGGTATGGTCATACGGAATTGATTATGCAAAATTGCTTTATACAGAAGAAGCCGATGGCTTTTGCGGATTTAACATCGGATTGTCATGAGAAAATGGAAACTGGGAAAAGCGTAGATATAATAAATATGAAATTGGGTGGTGTGGACAGAATGCATTATTGGCAAATGAATTACTATGTGAGGCAATTAATCATCCAGAAGATATTGAAGCACGGCGCATGGGATTTTCCGTATTGGATTCATGGATAAAATATGCAAATCTTCCTATAGGAGTTGTTCACAGTTACTATGATCCTGGACAAGTGCGTTATCTGGAGGCATGTAATCTTGGAACAGCAGGAATTGAATTTTTTGATGCATATGATTTATCTGTAGAGCTAAAAGAAGAACGAAAATCATATCTGGATGCTGCATTTGCAATTTGCGACTTTGCAGTTCGTGTCCAGAAAGAAAGCGGGGCATTTGCAAAGTGTTGGCATGAAGATGGAAGTGTGGCAATTGAAGAAGGGTCAGTTGGAGCATTTCTTGCACTTCCGTTAGTGGAAGGCTATCGAAGAAGCAAAAATTCGGTCTATTTAAAGGCAGCGAAAAAAGCACTACGCTGGTATGGAAAAGAATTGACTGAGCAAGGCTTTACGACAGCAGGAGCACTTGATATTTTCTCAATTGATAAGGAATCAGCAATTCCACTGTTAAAAGGTGCAGTAAGTATGTATCGTGAAGATAAATCAGAGGAATGGCTAGTACTTGCTGAAAATGCCGCGTGGTACCTTTCAACATGGCAGTATTCCTGTACCGAAAAATTTTCTAAAGAAACAACACTTGGAAAAACTGGATATGATTCATTTGGTGGTACTCTTGTATCGACTGTGCATGAAGGAATGGATTCATTTGCATTATCTTATGTGCCAGAGTTATATGAACTTGGAGAACAAACTGGTCAGACAAGATGGATTGAAAGGGCAAAAGCGATATGGAGAAATGGTTGTCAGCATGTATCAGATGGAACGATGATTATAGATGACCATGTAAGACCAAAGGGAAGTCAAGATGAAAGTTTTGAATTGTCACGCCAATCAGTAATGGGAAGTGCATCAAACTGGCTAGTTGCATGGCCTGGAGCTTTTAGAATGGATATCGTAAGAAAAGTTGGTGCGAAAATTGAGTAAATAGAAGAGGATGCGAAATATGGGAAGAATATTTTATTTGGATGCTGTTAATGGAAATGATAAAAATAATGGAATTACGCCAGACGAAGCGTTAAAAAGTCTTGAAGCTGCAAATCGGATTGTGTTTGGAGAAGGAGACAAACTGCTTTTGAAATGTGGATGTGTGTGGAAGGGAATGCTTTGTCTTCATGGAGATGGAGATCGTTTTAATTTTGCGCAGGTTGGTGTTTATGGGGACGGAGAAGCACCTTTGATTGATGGAAATGGTGCATATGCAGCGATATTACTGGATGGAGTGAGCTATTGGA
>ENA-ORMN01000471-ORMN01000471.1-human-gut-metagenome-genome-assembly--contig:-NODE-471-length-48852-cov-15.583069_pt1 | contig 48852 bp, 42 predicted proteins | sample MGYA00242102_ERZ508993 | MGnify/ENA primary metagenome ERZ508993 (study PRJEB26280, sample SAMEA2338770) | human gut metagenome | biome: human gut; feature: human-associated habitat; material: faeces...
GCTCGAACAGGAGAACAAGGCCAAGGCGCAGGACGCCCGCGCCAAGGTGATTCTGGCCGAGGCCGAAGTGCCGCTGGCCATGGCCGAGGCTCTGCGCGAGGGCAAGCTGGGCGTAATGGATTATTACAATATGCAGAATGTCATTGCCGATACCCAGATGCGCGATTCCATCGCTCATCCCGCGTCGACTTCATCGGCCGCCAAGCGGGAAAACGGCAAGGCGTAACGCCATGAAGTCCATTCGGAAAGGAGGCGGCGGACGTGGATGAACTGTTTGAGATGCTCTCTTCCCTGCTGGGGTTTGCGGTCAGCATCGGCATCGTCGTCACGGCGGTGAACTCCGCAAAAAAGAAGCAGCAGAAAAAACAGGCGCAGCAGACGCTGAAGCAGGTCAAAATGGAGCCGACTGCCGCCTCCATGAAGGTCATGGGGACGCCGGAGAGGACTCCGCCGCGCGCAAAGTCTGCCCAGACGCCTGCGGCGCAAATGAGGATGCCGCCGGAAAAAATGGAGCAAAAGCAGCCGCAAGGCAGCTTGCATTACGTCTCGCACGAGGGCGTGGAGCTGCACGAGGATGGATTCCATGGACAGAATCGCGCCAACAGGACCGACCCGGCGGATGTGATCTTCGCAGAATCCGGCCCGCGTGTGACGGCGGAGCAGATGCGCAATGCATTGATCATGAAGGAAATACTCGATGCGCCGGTTTCGCGGCGCGGGGCAAGGGGGAGACGATATGGCAGATGAACCGCTGCGCGTGCTGATCTGCGATGACGAGCCGGGGATGCGGCTGATTCTGGGCAAGCTCGTGGGCAAGGCAGAAGGCTTTGAGGTCGTGGGCGAGGCCGAAAACGGCGAGCAGGCGTTGGAGATGTTTGAAAAAACGCATCCGCAGGTGGTGTTCCTCGATGTGGAAATGCCCGTGATGGACGGCGTGGAGACAGCCCAGCGCATCCAGGACATGGATCCCCATGCTGCGTTGGTCTTCGCCACGGCGCATGAGGGCTACCGCGAGGAAGCGTTCGCGGTCTATGCCTTCGACTATCTGGTCAAGCCATTCCGCAACGAGCGCGTGCTGGCAACTCTGGAGCGCATCCGCCGGATGCTCGGAGGCAGGCAGAATCTGCCGGCAGAAGCCGTAAAGTCGGTTCCGGCGCGTAAGAAGCATCCGGGACGGCTGATGATCCGCAACCGGGACGGCGTGGTGTTCGTCGACACCGAGGACATTCTGCTGGTGCAGCGCGAAAACCGGCAGACCGTGCTCTACACGGCGGAGGGCGGCTATCCCACGTCCGATACGCTGGGCGATGTGGAGGAGAAGCTCGACCCGGAGGTGTTTTTCCGCTGCCATAAGTCCTATATCATCAATTTGTCCTGCATCGACTCAATCACGCCCTACGGACGCTGGACCTATGTCGTCAAGCTCCGCGGCACAAAGCAGGACGCGCTGATTACTCATGAAAAATACGAGGAGTTGGAAAAGCTCTTCGGCTGAAAAAAGCAACCCCGTCGGGAAAATTCCCGGCGGGGGCATTTGTGCGCAAAGGAGATTGCTATGAAAAAACTGCTTTTGACGGGCTTTGAGCCCTTTGGCGGGGAAAGCGTCAACCCCTCCTGGGAGACGGTCAGCCGGGCTGCGGCGGAGGGCTTTGAGGTGCGGAAGGTGTGCCTGCCTGTGACTTTTGACGGCGCGGCGCAGCGCATCTGTGAGGAAATCCGCAGCTTTGACCCGGACGCGCTGGTAATGGTGGGACAGGCGAGCGGCCGCAAGGGCGTGACGGTGGAGCGTGTCGCGATCAATCTGGCGGATGCACGCATTCCGGACAATGCGGGCGCGCAGCCGGAGGATGCGCCGCTGGCGGAGAACGGGGCGGCTGCGTATTTTTCTACCCTGCCCACGCGAGAGATGGTTCGCGCCATAACGGAGCAGGGGATTCCTGCGGCGCTTTCGTACAGCGCGGGGACCTATGTCTGCAACTGCGTGCTGTATCACGCGCTGCATCTGCTCAAGACAGAGGGACGGAAAGGGCAGGCAGCGTTCATCCATGTGCCGTTTGAGACCGCGCAGGTGGAGAAGCGGCCGGAAATGCCTTCTATGCCGCTGGAGACAATGGTGCGCGCATTGGAGGCGGCGCTTCAGGTTCTGCGGTAAAATCGCCTCAGGAGGACGCAGGGACGCTTCAGAGGGGCTCTTCTTCCAATTCCTGAAGCAGTTCCTGCACCTGAGCCAATTTAAAGTGCCGATCAAAAGCAAAGATCAGCGACGCATCGCGCAGATTTCGGGGATCCAGACGTGCCAGACCGAACAGGCGGAGGGCAAACTGCGCTTCATCCAGCGTCATGGGCAGGCCATAGGCGATGCGCAGCAGGGCGTTGCGGCTGGGCTTGCGCTCCCCGGAAAAAATCTTATAGCAGTAAGGTCCGAGATCGCTGTTTTTGCAGAGCGTCCGCAGGGGGATCTCTTTGCAGGCGAGCAGATGGCTGAGATATTGCGTGGGCGAATCGGACAGAAAATTCTCGCCATTTACTTTTTTATATTGATGCATATCCGAAGCCACCTGCAGGGAATGGAATAGCTCGGTTGTGCTGCGATCCATAGTCGATCCTTCCTTTCCATCCGTTCCGTTTCCGCGTTTTTCCTCATATATCTTTTTCATTATAGGGGAATTTCGCAGACGGCGCAAGAGCGGGCGCATAAAGATCTGGATAAAATCCCCGGAATTACGGGGAAAAACGGGGAGAATTTGCCAAAGACGGTTTTTCTTTTGAGAAAGATAAAAAAAGTGTTGACAAACGAAGCTCGTTTCGGTATAATAACCAATGTCGCCGAGAGATGCGGGACGCAGACAGGATAAAGCTTGAAGCGCCGTTCGACGAGGGACAATAAGGGAGCATAGCTCAGCTGGGAGAGCACTTGCCTTACAAGCAAGGGGTCACAGGTTCGAGCCCTGTTGTTCCCACCAAAATGGCCCGGTAGCTCAGTTGGTTAGAGCGCTAGCCTGTCACGCTAGAGGTCGACGGTTCGAGACCGTTCCGGGTCGCCATTATTTCGCCGAAATCCGGCTATGCCGGTTTTCATATATTTGCCTCTGTAGCTCAGTTGGTAGAGCAGCGGACTGAAAATCCGCGTGTCGCTGGTTCGATTCCGGCCGGAGGCACCAACTGTGCGGATGTAGCTCATCCGGTAGAGCGCCACCTTGCCAAGGTGGAGGTAGCGAGTTCGAGCCTCGTCATCCGCTCCATTCTCTTAATGCCAATTAAATTTAATTGGCATTTTTTTGACAGAGAGAGCGTACAATTCAATACGGCGCCATAGCCAAGTGGTAAGGCAGAGGTCTGCAAAACCTCGATGCCCCAGTTCAAATCTGGGTGGCGCCTCCAAAAATAAGAGCACTTGCTTTTGCAAGTGCTCTTATTTTTGGGAATGAAGCGCTCTTCGAACATGAAAAATGAAGAGCGGTGCTGCCGCATGAAGTATGCCTGCGGCAAATGAATATCCGGTGCTTCACTTAATGTCCGGTGTTCTGGACGCTTCATGCAATTTATTGCATTTCATGTCCGCGAAGCGGACACTTCATTTGCAGATATAAAAATTATAATGTATGTTAAAATCGGAGGGATAAAAGTGCGGGAAGATAAGCTTTCGGCTCAGTCAATGGACTTTGCTGTGATGATAATCCAACTTGTAAAACAGCTCAAGTCTGCTCATGAGTCAATAATTTCGAACCAAATAGGTCGCTCGGGAACAAGCATCGGCGCGAATATCAGAGAAGCGCGGTATGCCCATGGAAAGGCAGATTTTATATCAAAACTCCAAATTGCGCTCAAAGAAGCGAACGAAACAGGCTATTGGATAGAGCTTTTATACAGAACCGATTATATAAGCGAAGATCAATACAAAGCCCTCGACTCAGCCTGTACCAGCATACGGGTGCTCCTCATCTCCTCTATCAACACCGCAAAGCAAAATGCGCAGTAAAACGAAAGGGTGATTCTATGACAACGGAATGGGAAAAATTATATGCCGCCGCGCTTGCTGTCGCAGTGCCGAAAGTGATATCGGAACAAATGTGTTCCGGCGGGGTGGGCGCCGCCGTGCTGACCGATAAAGGGAATGTGTATACGGGCGTGTGTATCGACACCGATTGCTCGCTGGGTATGTGCGCGGAGCGAAACGCGCTGTCGACGATGATATCTTACGGGGAGTATGCCGCAAGAAAAGTCGTTGCAGTAACAAAAATGGGAGAGATTTTGCCCCCGTGCGGAGCTTGCCGTGAGTTTATGATGCAGCTCGGCAGCCCGGAGGATACAGAAATCCTCGTTAATTCCGATACCGCCGTGACTTTAAAGGAGCTCATGCCGTACCCATATTAAAAATAGTCATAAAAAGCCTCCGCAAGCCTTGTCGCTCGCGGAGGCTTTCGTTATTTATCCTCTTTTCCCTTGCTCTCTTCAAGCAGCCTGTCGATGTCTGCGGGCGTGAACACATATTTCTTGTCGCAGAACTGGCAGCAGACCTCGGTCTTTTCGTCCTCCTTGAGCTTTTCAAGCTCGTCTCTGCCCATGCTTATCAGCGCGCGGGAGACGCGCTCGCGCGAGCAGTCGCATCTGTACTCCGGCTCCGAGGTGTCGAGCACGTCGAGCTTGAAAGCGGGGAGCACGGTGCGGCAGATGGTCTCGGGGGAGAGCCCCTTGTCGAGCATTGTCGTCACAGGATCAATGTCGCTGATGCACTTCTCGACCTTGTCTATAATCGTGTCGTCGGCGGTCGGGAGCAGCTGGATTATGAATCCTCCCGCTTTTCTTATCGTGAGATCGGGGTTGACGAGTACGCCCAAAGCGCAGACGGTCGGTATCTGCTCGCTCGTCGCGAAATAATTCGTGATGTCCTCAGCGATTTCGCCGCTGACTATCGGCACCTGACCGACATAAGGCACTTTAAGCCCGAGGTCTTTTATAACGGTCAAAAAGCCGTCCTTGCCGACTGCGCCGGAAACATCCAATTTGCCCTTGTCGTTGAGCGGCAGCTCAACAACGGAGTTCACAGCGTATCCTCTGACGTTGCCGTGGCTGTCCGACGCCGCGAGCACAGTGCCCGCAGGACCGTTTCCGTTTATCCTGAGCGTGACGGAATCATCCGCTCCTTTGAGCGCGCTGCCCATGAGGCTCGCCGCCGTCAGCAGCCTGCCGAGAGCCGCCGAAACAACGGCGGATGTGCCGTGAATTTTCTGCGCCCTGTTTACTATATCCGTTGTGTCGGTAGCCATAACGGTCAGCGTGCCGTCCTCGGAAATGCAGCGTATAAGCTTGCCCATATTTTTGTCCTCCTGTTATTTCCTGCGCCTCGCGGCAATAACCGCGCGCTCGGAATCTTCTCTGACGGGTTCATTTGTCATGCCGTCATATATGTTTTCAATGTCAAAGCCCGCGTCGCCGAGCCATTTTGAAAGTTCGTCGAGGCTATATGCGCGCTCGCTGAAATCTTCGCTCGTGCGCTCGTATGTCCCGTCCTCGTTTTCCTCGAAAAAGTCGAGCATGATGTCCACCGTGTCCGTCTCATCGTCGAGGCTGTTCTGCCAGACGCAGAAAACATCCGGGTATTCGTAGACAAACGAGTTGTCTGCGAGAATCTCGCGGTGCTTGTATATCGTGTTCACATCGAATATGAACATCCCGCCCGGGCGGATGAATGTGCCGAGTCGGCGGAATGTCTCTCTGACATCATCGGGTTCGGTCAGATGATTGATGCTGTCGAGCGTGCAGAGCGCGGCGTCGATTTTTCCGAAAAGGTCGAGAGCCTGCATCTGCTGGCATAGAAACAGAATATTCTGCCCCTTCTCAAAAGCCCTGTTCTGAGCCTGGGAAAGCATATCGGGGCTTGAGTCAACGCCGATCATGTCGTATCCGCGCGCGGATATCAGCGAAGTCAGGGTGCCCGTGCCGCAGGCGAGGTCGAGAACCGTTCCGCTTTTTATCCCATATGAAAGCAGAAGAGCAGAAAAATGCTCTGCTCTTCTCTCATAATCAACATTTTGCGTCAGCTCGTCATAAAAACGGGCAAAGAATGAATATTCGCTCATTATCAGTCTTTCTTCTCGGCCTCTGCGGCGTCGATGCGCTCGAATATCTTCTCGTATCCGTCGCAGCCGTAGTTGAGCGAGCGGTTGACGCGGCTTATCGTGGCGGTGCTTGCGCCGGTCTTGCTGACTATCTCGCTGTAAACCTGCTTGTCGCTGAGCATCTTCGCAACAACTATGCGCTGCGAAAGAGCCTTGAGCTCGGTCACGGTGCAGAGATCCTCAAAAAAATCATAGCACTCGTCGATATTCTCGAGGGCGAGAACCGCTTTGAACAGAAAATCAACGTTGCTGTCTTTCAGCTTGCCGTTCATCAAAGTTACTCCTTTTCGCGGTCATATTGGGTTTGACTCCGCGTACATGTATATATTTTAGCACACTAAAATTTGAAAGTAAAGAGCAAAAATCAAAGCGTCTGAGTTTCGACGGAATTTATAACGACATCCTCGAGCGGCTTGTCCGAGGAATCGCGGTCAACCGAGGCTATCGCGTCGACAACGTCCATGCCCTCGAACACCTGACCGAACACGGTGTGTCTGAAATCGAGCCACGGAGTTCCGCCGACTGCCTTGTAGTCTTCAATAGACTCGTCCGTGAACATATCGGGCAGGCGTTCCATCTGCGGGATAAAACGCTCGTCAACCGACGGCGCCTGAACGATAAAGAACTGGCTGCCGTTCGTGTTCGGACCTGCGTTCGCCATGCACAGCGCACCTCTGAGGTTGTGGTAGTCGCGGCTGAACTCGTCCTTGAACGGTCTGCCCCAGATGCTCTCGCCGCCGATACCCTTGCCGAGCGGATCGCCGCCCTGGATCATGAAATCCGGGATAACGCGGTGGAAGATAACCCCGTCATAGTAGCCGTTGTCCGCATGGGTCGTGAAATTTTCGACCGCCTTAGGCGCGGCGTCGGGGAAGAGGACCACTTTTATGTCGCCCTTGTTTGTCTTTATCGTTGCAACGGTGTCGCCCGCTGCAGGCTGTCTTAACTGCTTGCTCATTTTATTTCCTCCGTGGGTTCGTTTTTCTGTGCGGGTTTATAGAGCTTGGCGAGTCCGCCCTCGCTCGTCTCGCGGTATATTTTTGAAAGATCCTTGCCCGTCTGATACATCGTCTCGACTATCAGATCGAACGATATCTTTCTTGTGTATGTCAAAAAGTTTGCAAGGCTCACTGCGTTTATCGCCCTCATCGCGGCGACTGCGTTGCGCTCGATGCAGGGCACCTGAACGAGTCCCATGACGGGGTCGCAGGTGAGTCCGAGATGGTGTTCCATTGCGACTTCTGCGGCGTATTCTATCTGATCCGTGTCCATGCCGTAGAGCTCCGCGAGCGCAGCCGACGCCATTGAACATGCCGAGCCTATCTCCGCCTGGCATCCGCACTCCGCGCCGCTTATCGAAGCGTTCGTCTTTATAACGTTGCCGATGATTCCGGCGGTCGCAATGGCTCTGCGAATTTCATTTTCGGAGAATCCGCGCCTGTCCGCCGTGTATCGCAAAACTGCGGGCAGAACTCCGCACGCGCCGCAGGTCGGGGCAGTTACTATCTCGCCGCAGGAGGCGTTCTCTTCGCTGACTGCGTAGGCGTAGGCGCAAACGAGCCTGTTTTCGCGCGTCTCCGGGCTCTCGTCCATGTGGCGGCGGCTGTTGAGCATATGCGCCTTTCTCATTATGCCGAGCCCGCCGGGCAGCTCGCCCTCGGCGGCAAGTCCGCGCTTGATGCAGCTGTTCATAACGATCCACACGCGGTCGAGATAATGCCAGATTCCTTTGCCCTCGAATCTTTCAACCAAGTCGGGAATACGGATATTTTCTTTCTTGCAGTATTCTTTTATCTCCGCAAAATTCTTGAATGGGTAGACTTCGGGCGGCTCTGCGTCCTTTCTGCCCTCTATCTCTATCGCACCGCCGCCGACGCTGCAGACTCTGCGCTTGCCGATGACGTTTCCGTCCTTGTCGAACGCCGTGAAGTCGAGCGTGTTGGGGTGGGGGATATCGGTCGTCGTCATGTCGAATTTTATGTCGAGCACGCGGGGCGCGAAAGTCTCGCGCAGAACTCTGTCCGTGCCGTGCCCTTTTCCTGTCTTTGCGAGCGAACCGTAGAGAACCGCTTCGTACCTGTCCGCCGACGGGAACTCGTTTATAAACATCTTGGCGGCGGACTCGGGTCCCATGGTGTGCGAGCTTGACGGGCCGCGTCCGATTCTGTAAATTTCTTTGATAGATTTCATTTGCCTCTCCTGTAAGCCGTTGAAATATGTTGCCTCATACATTGTTAAGTATATCACATAATATTTCCAAACTCAACAAGTTGCGACAAAAAGACCGTTGACAAAAAATAACCGGGTGTTATAATTGCTTCATCACGGTTTGGGAGAGAGTCATGGAACAGCGCAAGGACAAAGAAAAAACGCTTTCGGCGGGCACGCTGCTTTTTGTTGCCTGCTGGGCGGCTTATTGTGCCTCGTATCTCGGCAGAATAAACTATACCGCCGCGCTCACCGCGATAGTCGCGGACGGCGTGTTTTCAAAGTCCCACGCCGGGTTTATCGGCACGGTCTATTTCTTCTGCTACGGAGCGGGTCAGATATTCAGCGGAATCCTCGGCGACCGCGTGTCTCCCTATAAAATGATAGGCGCAGGGCTCGCCGGGACGGTGTGCGCCAATATTATAATGCCGCTGTGTTCGTCGAGCTATATCACCATGAGCATTATCTGGGGACTTAACGGAATAGTTCAGTCCATGCTCTGGACACCCGTGCTCTATATAATAGCCACCGTCCTGCCGGAGGAGCAGCGCAGCCGTGCGTGTCTGCACATAGCGTCGTCGTTCCCGATAGGCAGCCTGCTCTCCTATGTGATATCTGCGGCGGCGATAAAATTCGCGTCGTGGCATTTTGCGTTTTATATCCCTGCCGGAATAATAACCTGCGTGCTGGTCTTTTGGTGCATATGCGCGAAAAAGACCTCGAAAATCCTCGGAAAAGGGGAGAAGCCGTCGCTTCCCGTCCATGAGAATACTGGTGAAAAAATCTCTCTCGGCAAGCTCTTTATGATTTCCGGCGCGTCGGTCATATGCGTCGGCGTGCTCGTCCAGGGTATGCTGAAGGACGGAGTCAGCTCGTGGGTGCCCACGCTTATTACCGAAAAATATGACGTCTCCGCCTCGTTTTCGCTGCTGCTGTCGGCGATTATGCCGATAATCAATCTCAGCGGCGCGTGGATAGGAACGAAGCTTTACGAGAAGGTGTTCAGGCTCAACGAGGCCGCAACGTCGGCGTTCGGCTTCGCCATGACGCTGATACCGCTGACGGGCATAGTCTTTGTCGGCAAATATCCTATCGCAATTTGCGTGATACTCCTGGCGCTGTTTACTACAATAATAGCCGCCATGAACCATCTGCTTATGACGCTCATACCGGTGCACTTTGCGAAATTCGGGCGCGCATCGACGGTCGGCGGGATATTCAACTGCTGCACATATATAGGCAGCGCGATATCGACCTACGGCTTCGGCGCGGTGTCCGAAAAATTCGGTTGGACTGCGACGGTTATTTTCTGGATAATCCTCGGCGCGATCGGCGTTGCCGTGTGCGCTGTACCGATGCGACGCTACGGCAGATTCGCAAACGGGAGCGGAAATAAGAAATAAAACGCGGCATATTTTGGCAAAAAATCAGAATATCAGACAAACTGTGTCAAAAAAACCGCCATCGGCGCAAAAAAAATTAAAATTAGGTATTGCAAAACCCGGAATCTTATGTTATTATAATGTGCGTTCGGTGAGAGCCGACAAATTGGCCCGGTAGCTCAGTTGGTTAGAGCGCTAGCCTGTCACGCTAGAGGTCGACGGTTCGAGACCGTTCCGGGTCGCCATTCGCTGCTATGGCTCAGGTGGCAGAGCACATCCTTGGTAAGGATGAGGTCACCAGTTCGAATCTGGTTAGCAGCTCCATAAAAAGCCTTGAAACTTGATTGTTTCAAGGCTTTTTACTTTTGCCCAAAATTGAATTCTACAATTTTTCGCCCTGAATCGGCTGCAATTTTTCGTCAACTTTATGTGCCGCGCCGCCGCATTTCTGCAATTTTTGAGCACCTTGCCCTTTTTTTAAAATCTATGGATTTAACTTCCGCTTTGTGCTAAAATGCCTTTTGTGTGCAATTCTCTGTTGGGGGAACGAAAATGAAAAGGATAGGATATAAACATACGGTTGCGGCGAGCTTTACGGCGTTCGTCGTGCAGGCGGTCGTCAATAATTTCGCGCCGCTGCTGTTTTTGACCTTTCAGGCGCAGTACGGCATCGAGCTCTCGAAGATAACCGTTTTGATCACCGCGAACTTTTTTATTCAGATATTCGTCGATCTGACCGCCGTGCTGTTCGTTGACCGCATCGGCTACCGTGCCTCGACCGTGCTCGCCCATGCGATGTGCGCGACGGGTCTTATTTTCATGACGATTCTGCCGGAGATACTGCCCTCGGCCTTTGCGGGGCTTCTCATCTCCGTGTTCTGCTACGCGGTCGGAGCGGGTCTTTTGGATATCACGATAAATCCGATAGTCAACTCCTGCCCGTCAACAAATTCCAATCAGCTGCTTTGCCTGCTCCATTCGTTCTATTGCTGGGGCAGCGTCGCGGCGGTCGGCATATCCACCCTGTTCTTCGCCCTGTTCTCGACGGATAATTGGAAGATAATGTCGCTGATATGGGCAATTCTCCCGATAGTCAACGCCGTTATGTTCACCCGCGTGCCTATAGCGCCCGTTGTCGGCGAGGACGAGGAGAAGCTCTCGATAAAGGATATGCTCAAAACAAAGGCTTTTTGGATATTCATGGTGCTCATACTCTGCGCCGGTTCGAGCGAGCAGGCGGTCAGCCAGTGGGCTTCGACTTTCGCTGAAAAGGCGCTCGGGCTCACAAAGACCGTCGGCGATCTGGCGGGTCCCATGCTCTTCTCGATTCTTATGGGCGTGTCGCGCTTTATGTACGGCAAGTTCGGCAACAGAATAAATCTCGATTCAATGATGCTCCTGAGCGGCTGCGTCTGCACGGCTTCTTATTTTCTCATTTCGCTGACTTCTTCGCCCATTCTCGGGCTTGTCGGCGTCGCCGTGTGCGGACTGTCTGCCGGTATCCTTTGGCCGGGCACGATAGGCAAGATGTCCTCCGCACTCCACGGCGGCGGAACGGCGATGTATGCTATCCTCTGCCTCGGCGGCGATATCGGCTGCTCGGCGGGTCCGACCTTTGCCGGAATGATGGCGAGCGCGTTCGGCGATGACCTCAAAAAAGGCATACTCTGCGCCGTCATATTCCCGCTGACTCTGTCGGTGATAATGCTCGTGCGCGAGTTCATTATTCCGCGCCGCAGAAAGAAGGCGGCTTCATGAAGAAAAACTATAAATCGACCGTCAGCGCCTGCTTCGCGGGCTATGTCGTCCAGGCGATAGTCAACAACTTTGTGCCCCTGCTGTTTCTGACTTTTAACAAGAGCTACGGTATAGAGCTTTCAAAGATAACCGCGCTGATAACCGTCAATTTTATTCTCCAGCTCATAATCGACCTGCTCTCCGCGTTCTTTATAGATAAGATAGGCTACCGCGCGGCGGCAATTATGGCTCATGTGTTCGCGGCGGCGGGACTTGTTTCATTGACCGTTTTGCCGGAGATTCTGCCCTCGCCGTTTGTCGGTCTGCTCATTTCAGTTGTACTCTACGCTGTCGGCGGCGGACTGCTCGAAGTCATAGTCAGCCCGATAGTCGAGGCGTGCCCGACGGATAACAAAGAGAAGATGATGAGCCTGCTCCACTCGTTCTATTGCTGGGGCAGCGTCGCCGTCGTCGGCCTCTCAACGCTCTATTTCTCGATATTCACAACGGCTAACTGGAAGTATCTCGCCCTTATCTGGGCGGTCGTGCCGATAGTCAACGCCCTGAACTTTATCCGCGTCCCGATAGCTCCGCTTATCGAAGAAGGGGAGACGGGGCTCTCTTTTAAACAGCTGCTCGGAAACAGGATGTTCTGGATATTCATGCTTCTGATACTCTGCTCCGGTGCGAGCGAGCAGGCGGTCAGCCAGTGGGCTTCGACCTTTGCGGAAAAGGGTCTCGGCGTCTCAAAGACAGTCGGCGACCTCGCCGGCCCCATGCTCTTCTCCGTGCTCATGGGCGTGTCGCGTATGATATACGGCAAATTCGGCGACAAAATCGATCTCGACGGCATGATGATTTTCAGCGGCGCGCTGTGCATGGCGTCTTATCTGCTCATTGCGCTCAGCTCCTCCGCTGTGCTCGGGCTTGTCGGAGTCGCGCTGTGCGGCTTCTCGGTCGGCATCATGTGGCCGGGAACGTTCAGCAAGGCGTCCGCGGGGATAAAGGGCGGTGGAACGGCGATGTTCGCTCTTCTGGCGCTCGGCGGCGATCTCGGCTGTTCTTCCGGCCCCACTTTTGCCGGAATGATGGCGAGCGCATTCGGCGACGACCTCAAAAAAGGCATACTCTGCGCCATATTTTTCCCGGCGCTTTTAACTGTGCTGACAATTTTTACAAAACGCAGAAAAGCGAAAAATTGATATCAAAAAGCGGCAGAATACGGATGATAAACCCGTGTTCCGCCGCTTTAATTTATTTTTGCGGTTTACATTTGCAAGAATAGCTGATAAGATATATATGTGAGATTTTGGCTTTCTTTGAGTCTCATAAACAGGAAATGAAAATGGACAGGAAAACTGAAATAAGGGGACTGAAATATGAGCGTAGCTAATATTCTGTCGATGGCGGGCGGACTCGGTCTGTTCCTATTCGGCATCAGGACGATGGGCGACGGACTCGAAAACGCGGCCGGCGCCAAGCTCAAGAGAATGCTCGAAGTGCTTACCGGAAACCGCTTCCTCGCAGTGCTCGTCGGCTTTGTCGTCACGGCAATAATCCAGTCGTCAACCGCAACGACCGTCATGGTCGTCGGCTTCGTCAACGCGGGCATGATGTCGCTCGCGCAGGCGGTCGGCGTCATAATGGGCGCGAATATCGGTACTACCGTCACATCACTGCTTATCGCGCTGAACTTTTCGAGTGTCGCGGCGGCGGCAGTGCTCGTCGGCGTTATACTCATGCTCGCGTCGAAAAAGACCGTTGTCAAGAACCTCGGCGCAATATTCACGGGCTTCGGTCTGCTCTTCCTCGGCATCGATATGATGTCCGATTCCATGGCTCCGCTCAGAGATAGCGCAGGCTTCATGAACTTTATCGTCACCGTCTCGGAGTCGCCTCTGCGCCCGCTGTTCGGTATTATCCTCGGCATAGTCATGACCGCCGTGCTCCAGAGCTCCTCGGCTTCCGTCGGCGTGCTCCAGACTCTCGCCATGCAGGGACTCGTGCCGCTCAAGTTCTCCGTTTTCGTCCTCTTCGGTCAGAATATCGGAACCTGCCTCACGGCACTCTTCTCGACCGTCGGCGCGAAGAAAAATTCGAAGCGCGCCGCAGTTATCCACCTGCTCTTCAATCTTATCGGCACGGGCATATTTATTCTTATCGCCCTGCTCACTCCCTATGTCGAGTGGATAGAGAAGCTGTCGCCCGACCCGATGGCGCAGATAGCCATATCGCATATCGTGTTCAATATCGTCTCGACTGTTATTATGTTCCCGTTTGCGAAAGTTCTCGTCAAGCTCTCCTGCCTGCTCGTTCCCGGCAAGGACGACAGCGAGAGTGAGATGCACTGCAAGTTCATCGACGACCGCCTGCTCAATACGCCCCCCTTCGCTGTCATGCAGGTCAGCAAGGAGGTCGCCCGCATGGCGAAGCTCGCGCGCGATAACTTTGAGACAAGCGCCCACGCGCTCATAAACCGCAGCGACAAAGATCTCGACAAGGTCATGGAAAACGAAGAGATCATAAACTACCTCAACCATCATATAACCTCGTATCTCGTCAAGCTCAACGCTCTTGATATAACCGACAGCGACTCGGATTATATCGCCCGCGTCTTCCACGCGATAAACGATATCGAGCGCGTCGGCGACCATGCGATAAACCTCGCCGAAGCGGCTCAGCACAATATCGGCGAGGGGCTCAAGTTCTCCGACCCCGCGAGGGAGGAGCTCAACCAGCTCTGCGGCAGTGTTGTTACATTGCTTGAGCGTTCGATGGCGGCGTTTGATAACCAGTCGCTCAGCGACAACGAGGCAAAGGAACTCTCCGACCTTGAGGAGCATATCGACGACCTGACCCTCGAATGCCAGGATTCGCATATATTCCGCCTCAACCGCAAGGAGTGCAACACCGAAGCTGGTATGCTCTATCTCAACACCATAACCGACTTCGAGCGTGTCGGCGACCACGCCATAAACATCGCTTTTCTTGCAAGATCAAAATAATTTTCAAAATACCCTTGCATTTTACAGGGGTATGATGTAGAATAAGAACAGAACATTTGTACGAACAAAATTTCAGCTCCCCGAAAGGACGGAACGAACATGGCAGATAAACAGAAAGCGCTTGAAACTGCGATATCGCAGATAGAGAAAAATTTCGGCAAAGGCTCGATAATGAGGCTCGGCCAGAATACGGCAATGAATGTCGAGGCTATCTCAACCGGCTCCGTTACCCTCGACGCCGCCACCGGCATCGGCGGACTTCCGCGCGGCAGAATAATCGAGATATACGGCCCCGAGTCGTCCGGTAAAACCACTCTCGCGCTTCATGTTGTCGCCGAGGCTCAGAGAATGGGCGGCGAGGCTGCGTTCATTGATGCCGAGCACGCGCTCGATCCCGTGTATGCCGCGAATCTCGGCGTTGATGTCGATTCTCTTCTCGTCTCTCAGCCGGACAACGGCGAGCAGGCGCTCGAGATAACCGAAGCCCTGACCCGTTCGGGCGCTATCGATGTTATAGTCGTCGACTCCGTTGCGGCTCTTGTTCCGCGTTCGGAGATTGAGGGCGATATGGGCGACTCCCATGTCGGTCTCCACGCGCGCCTTATGTCGCAGGCTCTCAGAAAGCTCGCGGGCGCGATTTCAAAGTCGAATACTATTATAATTTTCATAAACCAGCTGCGTGAAAAGGTCGGCGTTGTCTATGGCAACCCCGAGGTCACAACCGGCGGTCGTGCGCTGAAGTTCTATGCTTCTATACGTATCGATGTCCGCAAGATAGAGCAGCTCAAAGGCCCCGGCAACGAGTTCATCGGCTCGCGCACAAGGGCTAAGATAGTCAAAAATAAGGTCGCTCCGCCCTTCAAAGAGGCTGAGTTCGATATCATGTACGGCAAGGGCATATCCAAGGTCGGCGAAATACTCGACCTCGCCGTTAAGTATGATATTATCCACAAGAGCGGCGCGTGGTTCTCTTATAACGAGAACCGCCTCGGTCAGGGCAGAGACAACGTCAAGAATTATATCAGCGAGCATCCCGACTTCATGGCGGAACTCGAAGCCCAGGTTCGCGAGCGCCTTATGGCGGAGAACAACGCCGCAAGAGCCGCCGCAAAGCCTGCGGAGAAGCCCGCGCCTGCCGCCGAGTCTGCACCCGCCGCGATGCCCAAGAAGCCCACGAGCCGTTCCGGCGCAAAGGCGAAGCTTGACATCGTTGTTGATGACGACGATTGATGAAGATAACGGCACAGCAGGGCAGGGGACAAAAAATACATATACTTGTCGACGGGGAGTACCGCCTGACCGTTACCCGGGATTTCTGGGCGAGTCAGAATATACGCCCCGGCGATGAAATTGACGATGCGGAGTTTGCCGCCTTTTGCGAGGCGGCAGGCTCCTGCCGTGCATTTAATGCGGCTGTCGATATTCTCTCGCGGCGCGACCATTCGTCAAAGGAGCTCCAGCGAAAGGTTGCCCGCCGCTCCGGCGCGGAGTTTGCGCGCGAAGCGGTCGAACGCCTTGAAGAGATGGGCTATGTCAACGACGAGCGCTATGCCCATACCCTCGCGCAGGAGCTGTATGAGCGGCGCGGCATGGGTAAAAAGCGTATCGAACAGGAACTCAGACAGCGCGGAATATCTCGCGAGACGGCGAGCGAATGTGCCGAAGAGCTCGACGGCGACGATGTTGAGCGGATAAAAAATCTGCTGGAGACCAAATTTGCCGGCAAATTTTCCGATGAAAAGGGCAGGCGGCGCACTTTCAACGCCCTGACCCGCCTCGGCTACGGCTATTCCGATATCCGTTCGGCAATGCGCTCTGTGGACGAGGAATATGAAGATACGGACGATCAATTTTCCTGTTAGAAGATAAGAAAAGGAAAAAATAGTGTATAATTTCTGTTATCAAGCGAAAGGAAGAACTGTTTGATGAAGAAAAGAAGAGTTTTATTCGTGTCGCTCGGCTGCCCGAAGAATCAGGTCGACGGTGAGCTGATGCTCGCAAAGCTTCAGAACGCCGGATTTGAAAATGCGGACAATTTCGAGCGCCTCGACGCAGTTATAGTCAACACCTGCGCGTTTATCGACTCCGCCAAGCAGGAGGCTATCGACACAATTCTGGAGATGGTCGGCCTCAAAAAAGACGGACTTGTCCGCGCGGTCATTGTCACCGGATGCCTCGCCGAGCGCTATCGCGACGAGATACTTCAGGAGATTCCAGAGGTTGATGCGGTCGTCGGCATCGGCGCAAACGGCGATATCGACAAGATAGTTGACGAAGTTCTCGACGGCAAGCAGACCAATGTTTTCCCCGACAAAAAAGAGCTTCCCCTGTGCGGCGAGCGCGTGCTCACCACTCCCGATTACTGGGCGTATCTCAAGATAGCCGAGGGCTGCTCGAACTGCTGCACCTATTGCGCCATCCCGTCCATCCGCGGACCCTTCCGCAGCCGCGACGAGGAGAGCATAGTCGAAGAGGCGAAGACCCTTGCGAATGGGGGCGTCAAAGAGCTCGTGCTTATCGCGCAGGATGTCTCGTCCTACGGCATTGATATCTACGGCGAATACAGGCTCGCTCATCTGCTTGATTTGCTCTGTGAGATCGACGGCATCGAGTGGATACGCCTGCTCTATTGCTATCCCGATAAGATAACCGACGAGCTTATCGACACCATGGCTTCCCAGCCCAAGGTGCTCCATTATATAGACCTGCCGCTCCAGCACGCGGACGATAAAATCCTCAAGGCGATGAACCGCCACAGCACCGTGGAAGAGACCCGCGAGGTTATAAGAAAACTGCGCGAGCGTATGCCGGATATTGCTATCCGCACGACGTTTATAGTCGGTTTCCCCGGCGAGGGCGACAACGAGTTTGAGACTCTTGCCGAGTTCGTCAACAAGGAGGAGTTCGAGCGCCTCGGATGCTTTGAATATTCCCCGCAGGAGGGTACTCCCGCCGCGAAGATGGAGAATCAGGTTGACGACGATGTCAAATCCCGCCGCGCCGAGGTCATCATGCAGGATCAGTATGAGATAATGACCGAAAAGAACAACAATATGATCGGCAAGAACCTGCGCGTGCTCACCGAGAGCTACGATGATTATACCGACAGCTACTCGGGTCGCTCATATATGGACGCGCCCGATATCGATGGCAAGATAATCTTCACTTCGCCCGATTTCATAAAAGAAGGCGAATTCGTCGATGTCGAGATACTCGGCGTTAACGAATATGACCTGCTCGGAAGAACAGTAAAATAAAACCCGGAAAGGGGAATTGAAATGCAGAAGCTGAATCTGCCCAATAAACTGACGCTCATAAGAATGTTCCTCGCGCCCATTTATCTCGCGCTGATGCTTATTGAGTTCCCTTATCATTACATAGTCGCGCTCGCCGTTTTTGCAGTCGCGTCGCTGACCGATATGCTCGACGGCAAGATTGCACGAAAAAATAATCTCATCACCGTTTTCGGCAAGCTTCTCGATCCGCTCGCCGATAAAATGCTCACCACCGCCGCTCTGCTCGCATTCATGCGCGAGGGCTGGTGCAGCATCTGGATCGTCATGATAGTCCTCACCCGCGAGTTCGCCGTCGCAGGCGTTCGCCTTATCGCCACGGCGCAGGGTATTGTTATCCCCGCAAACTATTGGGGCAAGGCGAAAACCGTCAGCCAGATGGTGTTCACTATTGTTATCATGCTCCTTGCCGAGCTTGACGCGACGTTTGATATTTTCGCAAACGCCGGCTGGTTCACTCTCGCGAGAGTGTCGAATATCATGCTCTGGATAACCGCCGTTCTGACGGTCGTTTCGGGCATCACATATTTTGTGGACAGCAAAAAACTTATTGACTTTTCCAAGTGATTTCAATATAATGATTAGTAGATATGCGAGTCATATCGGCTGACAAAAACCAAAAAATAACATGCGTTTACCGGGAGAAGTAGCCGGATATTCGCGGCAAAAGAGAGGGAGCCCGAAGCTGAGAAAGCTCCTTGCCGTATGAAGGTGAAATGCACCCGTCAGCACGCAGGGGGAACAACAGTATCCCTGCGCGGAAGGCACCGTTATCGGCCGGGCGCGTATTTGCGCGCAGAGATATAAACAGGAGTGGAACCGCGCTCAGGCGCCTCCGTTGTCCGCAAGGATAACGGAGGCTTTTTGTATGTTATTTGTATATTGAGCGGCTGTAGGGGCGGATATAATCCGCCCGCGAAAATGCACAGACTTATTAACAGCGCATACGCACTCCAACAACTAACGCCGCATCGCGGCAGCAATTTTATCCGAGCTCAAGGAGTTGATATTTATGTTTGACAGGCTCAGGGAGGATATAAGCACCTTCAAACGGCGCGACCCCGCCGCGAGAAGCGCGCTCGAAATCTTCTTCCTCTATCCGGGTCTTAAAGCTATAAGAATGCACCGCAGAGCCAATTGGTGCTATCGCCGCAGGATGTTCTTCCTCGCACGCTGGATATCGCAGCGGGCGGCGCGTAAAACCGGGATAGAGATACACCCGGCGGCGACCATCGGCAGGCGCTTTTTCATCGACCACGGCACCGGCGTCGTTATCGGCGAGACCGCCGTTATCGGCGACGATGTTATGATATATCAGGGCGTGACCCTCGGCGGTACCGGCAAAGATACCGGCAAACGCCATCCGACTATCGGCAACAATGTCATGATCGGTGCGGGCGCAAAGGTGCTCGGCCCGTTCAAAGTCGGCGATAACTCGAATATCGCCGCGGGCGCAGTGGTTCTCGATGAGATTCCGCCAGACTGTACCGCCGTCGGCGTTCCGGCTCATATCGTTCGCCGCAACGGAGTCAGGGTCGACGACCTCGACCAGGTGCATATACCCGACCCGGTCGCGCAGGAGCTTTGCAGGCTCGAGCATCAGGTCTCCCAGCTGAGAAAACAGCTTGAGGAGCAGGAAAACACACAGAAAATTGACTGAAAGGAAGATATAAATGAAAGTCTATAACACTCTCACAAGAAAAAAGGAAGAACTTGTCCCGATAACTCCGGGCGAGATCAAGATGTACGCCTGCGGCCCGACCGTGTATAACTATATCCACATCGGCAACGCCCGCCCGCTGTGCATCTTCGATATCCTGCGCCGCTATCTCGAATATCGCGGCTACAATGTGAAGTTCGTTCAGAATTTCACGGATATCGACGATAAAATAATCAGACGCGCAAACGAGGAGCATGTTGATTTCTCCGAGATTTCCGAGCGCTATATAAAAGAGTTCTGGACCGATGCCGACGGGCTCAATGTCCGCCACGCAACGATAAATCCGAAGGCTACCGAGAATATCGACGCCATCATTCAGATAATCTCGACCCTTATCGAAAAGGGCTACGCCTATGAGGCGCAGGGCGACGTTTATTTCAGCACCGAGAAGTTCAAGGATTACGGCAAGCTCTCGCATCAGCCGCTTGAGGATCTTGAGGCGGGCGCGCGTATAATGGTCGGCGAGGTCAAGCGCGAGCCGATGGATTTCGCCGTCTGGAAAGCCGCGAAACCCGGCGAGCCCGCATGGGATTCCCCGTGGGGCAAGGGCAGACCCGGCTGGCATATCGAGTGCTCCGCGATGAACTGGCGCTATCTCGGCGACACCATTGATATTCACTGCGGCGGTCAGGATCTCATCTTCCCGCACCATGAGAATGAGATAGCCCAGAGCGAGTGCTTCACCGGCAAGCCGTTCGCCCACTATTGGATGCACAACGGCTACATCAACGTTGACAACGTGAAGATGTCGAAGTCCCTCGGCAATTTCTTCACCGTGCGCGATGTCGCCGAAAAATACGGCTATGAGCCGATCCGCTATCTGCTCATCTCCGCTCAGTACAGAAGCCCGATAAACTACAGCACCGATATCATCGAGCAGTGCATCGCCGCGCTCAACAGACTCTATACTTGCCGCGATTCGCTCGATTTCGAGCTCAAGAACGCTGCCGACGCAGAGCATGACGGCGATAAGGCGATTATCGACGGATTTGATAAATACAGAGAGCAGTTTATCGCCGCTATGGACGACGATCTCAACACCGCCGACGCCATCGCTTCGATATTTGAGCTCGTCCGCGATATCAATACAAATGTTGTCGGCAAGACCCCCTCAAAGGCGCTTGTTGAGGGTGCGATAGCCATGTTCGACGAGCTGACCGGTGTGCTCGGACTCGTCTATAACCGCAAGACCGAGACTCTCGACAGCGATGTTGAAGCTCTTATTGAGGCGCGCACGAACGCTCGTAAGGAGAAAAACTGGGCAGAGGCGGACAGAATCAGAGATCAGCTCAAGGAAATGGGCATCGTCCTCGAGGATACCGCCCAGGGCGTGAAGTGGCACAGAGAATAAATCTATAGACAAAACGCATAAATTAATGTATAATACTATGTGACTTTTTAATTAAATTGCGGAGGTTGAGTAAGTGAACGATCTGAAAACCCGATTCTTTGACGATGTGGACAAAAACTGTCCTCTTCCGGAGTATCCCCGCCCGCAGCTTGTGCGCGAGGATTGGATGTGCCTCAATGGTGAGTGCGATTATGAGATAACCCCGGCGGGCGACGCCTGCCCGAAAGATTTCAGCGGCAAGATAATCCTGCCTTTCGCCATCGAGAGCCAGCTCTCCGGCGTTCAGCGCGCGCTTCAGCCAGACGAGCGTCTTTGGTACAGAAAGAGGTTCACTCTCGACAGCCGCTTTGATAATAAGCGCTGCATTTTGCATTTCGGCGCTGTCGATTGGCAGTGCGAGGTGTTTGTCAACGGTGTCTCTGTCGGCACTCATACCGGCGGCTATTGCCCGTTCTCTTTTGATATAACAGACGAACTTGTCGACGGCGAAAACGAGCTTGTTGTCAAGGTCTATGACCCGACCGACAAGGGCTGGCAGAACCGCGGCAAGCAGGTTCTCAAATCCGTCGGCTTCTGGTATACCGGAACCTCCGGAATCTGGCAGACAGTATGGCTTGAGCCCGTGGCTCAGAGCCATATCACCTGCGTGCGCCTGACCCCCGATATCGACGCGGGCGAGATAATCGTCTCCTGCACCGGCGAGGGACTTGACGGCTGCACGATAGAGGCTGAGATTTCGCTCGGCGGCGAGCAGGTGTATTCCGGCGAGATGAAGCTCAACGCGCATCTTCCAGTGCCCGATGCGAAACTCTGGAGCCCCGAGAGCCCGACTCTCTATGACCTTGTACTCACCGTGAAGAAAAACGGCGAGGCTGTTGATACGGTCAAGAGCTATTTCGGCATGAGAAAGTTCAGCATCGGCAAGGATAAGCAGGGTCTGCCGCGCCTTATGCTCAATAACGAGCCCTATTTCCAGCGCGGCCTGCTCGATCAGGGCTATTGGAGCGACGGCGGTCTGACTCCACCCAATGACGAAGCGATGATATTCGATATCGCCGAGATGAAGCGCCTCGGCTTTAATATGCTCAGAAAGCATATCAAGGTCGAGCCCCTGCGCTGGTACTATCACTGCGACAGACTCGGCATGATAGTCTGGCAGGATATGGTCAGCGGCGGCGAGTATATCGGAAATATCCTTGCGGGTGTTCTGCCGAATATCGGCATCGGCGTCAAGGATAATAAATATAACTGGTTCAGCCGCGGCGAAAAGGAGTGGCGCGATGACTACCGCCGCGAGCTGTTCGAGATGATAGATAATCTCTATAACTGCACCTGCATCGGATGCTGGGTGCCCTTCAACGAGGGCTGGGGTCAGTTCGACGCGAAGGAGATCGGCGATGCCGTCAAGGCATACGATCCCTCGAGAATCGTTGACCACGCGAGCGGCTGGTACGATCAGAAGGGCCGCGACCTCAAGAGCATGCACAAATATATCCTGCCCATCCATATGCCGAAGCTTGACGGCAGACCGTTCGTCATAAGCGAATACGGCGGATACAGCATGATTCTCGACGGTCATGTATGGAACAAGCAGAAGAGCTTCGGCTATATCATGTTCAGGTCGAAGGAGAAGCTCTCCGCAGCTTATAAGAAGCTGCACGAGAAGCAGGTCATCCCGCTGATAAAGAAAGGACTTTGCGCCACTGTTTATACTCAGGTCAGCGACGTTGAGTTCGAGGTCAACGGAATGTATACATATGACCGCAAGGTGTTGAAGCTCGACGAAAAGACCGTGCAGGAAGTTAATTCCAAGCTGCATTTTTAAGGAAGAAAGCGACAGATGAAGTCACTGCTTATAAGACTAATAAAAAAACTCGGCGATATGCGCCGCCACCTGCTCTATTACCGCATTTGGCCTGCTGTCTACAGGCGCGCGGCGAAAAAGCCGATAGACGAAAAAAAAGTGCTCCTTGCATCGAACAGCAAAACGCTTCCGGACAACCTGTCCTGCATGAAGCGCGAGCTTGAGGCGCGCGGGATGCACTGCACCGAGATGCTCATTCCCGCGGGAGCGGGCAGCATAAGCGCAAGGGCTGCGGAGTTCAGGCAGAATATCCGCTTCCAGCGCGAGTATGCGACGAGCAAACTCGTCTTTGTTGAGGATGCGTTCTTCCCGCTGTTCGCGAATCATCCGCGAAAGGGCACCGAGGTCATTCAGCTTTGGCATGCGTGCGGTGCGTTCAAAAAATGGGGCTATTCGACCGCCGACCTCAAGTGGGGCGCGGACAGAAAGAGCCTCGAACGCTATCCGATCCACAATACCTATACCGCAGTCACCGTGTCGGCGCGCAATATTATTCCGTATTATGCCGAGGCGTTCAACTGCCCGGAGAGCATAATCAGACCTCTCGGCGTGCCGAGGACGGATATTTATTTCAATCCCGATTTCGTCTCGTCCGCCCGTGAGAAAATGCTCAAAAAATTCCCGCAGATAGGGGACAGGAAGATAATCCTCTATGCCCCGACATTTCGCGGCAACTCGATTATCAAGTCCTATATGGATCTGAAGCTCGATATCGAGCGCATGAACGCGGAGCTGTCCGACGATTTCGTCCTGCTGTATAAGCTCCATCCGCAGACGGCGAAACGCTTTTCGCTCAGCGCCGAAGAACGCGAAAAATATGAGAATTTCGTGCTTGATATCTCAAAAGATGTGCGAATCGACCTCGCCATGTGCGCGGCTGATATGCTGATAAGCGACTATTCGTCCGTGATTTTTGAATATTCGCTGCTCAGCCGTCCGATGATATTCTTTGCCTATGATCTCGAAGAATATGACCGCGACCGCAGTTTCTATAACAAATATGAGGACTTCGTTCCCGGCCCTATAGTCCGGGATACCGAGGGCATTATTTCCGCCGTCAGGCAGGCGCAGTCAGGCTTCGACAGCGCGGAAATTGAAAACTTCAGAAACTATTTTATGGACGCCTGCGACGGGCACAGCACCGCGCGCATCGCCGAAGCGTTCATGGAAAAATAAGGTGTATCATATGAAAAAGACATTCAAAGCCGCAGCAGCATTCCTGCTCATCCTGGCAGTCGCCATAGGTATGTGCGCGTGCTCGGGCGGAGCCGGAGGCAAAGCGCCCGGCAAAAAGATCGCCATAGTCACAGCGACCCTGTCGCAGAACCCTGAGGAATATCAGCGTGCGGCTCAGCTTGCGAGCGAATATTCCTATGTCGAGCATGTTGTCTATACCGACACGCGCGTCGGCACTTCGGGCATTCTCGATTTCTATAAGCGCGTCAACGATATCGCCTCCGATGCGAGCTACGGCGCGATAGTTATCGCGAGAGCGAATCTCGGAGCCGTCGCGGCAGTCAGAGCGGCAAAGGCAAAGAACCCCGATAAGCTCATCGTCTGCACTGCACCCGAGGAGAATATCCAGACTCTTGCGAAGTCCGCCGATGCCATTCTTGCGATAGACACCGCCAAGGACGCAGCGATGATGGTCGAAGAGGCGCACGGACGCGGCGCGCAGGTCTTTGTCTATTACGCCACCGGCGTTCAGCAGAGCACCCCGAGCATCAAGGAGTCGCGCGAAGCGGCTGAGAAGAAGTGCGAGGAGCTCGGCATGACATATAAATTTGTCAACTGCTACGATGTCTCGCAGGCTCTCGGCATAAAGGGCGCGCAGAGCTTCATGAAAGAAGATATCGCCCGCCAGCTCAAGAATTTTGAGGGCAAGAAGATTGCGGCTTATTGCGCCGATATATCTTCTCAGGCGGAGCTTATAAAGAACGCCTGCCCGAACGGCATAATCGTCGCGGGCACAAGCTTCCCGAGCATCTATGACGGCTACACCGCCGCTTTTGATATCGAGGTCGGCAAGAAGTGGGACAACAAGTCCAAGGTGTTCAGCAAGGTCAGAGCCGCGATAAGAGCGAACGGCGGCACGAAGAACCAGTTCATCGTGTGGGACGATCTGACCGCATCTTCAATGACCGAGGCAGCGTTTGAATATGCAAGAGCCACCCTCTGCGGCGAGCAGATTGATATGGCAAAGGCGGTCAAGTCGAGCTTCCCGTCGAAGATAAAAGTGTCTGACAAACAGCTCGACAAATGCACCTTCATTTACACGGAGGACTACCGCGTATTATGAGAGGAAAATTTATTGTAGTCGAGGGACTTGACGGCTCCGGCAAGGGCACCCAGACGGCTCTGCTTTGCGCTTATCTTAAGTCGCAGGGCAGAAATGTGTATCCGACCGCCGAGCCCACCGAGTCGGTGACCGGCGGTATGATAAGAGATGTGCTCAGCGGCGCAAGGCAGCGCACATCCTCGGAGCTCGCTGCGCTCTTCCTCGCGGACCGCGTGGCGCACAATATGAACCCCGTCAACGGCATAGAAAAGACGCTCGAAGCGGGAATCGATGTCGTATGCGACAGATATTACTATTCGTCCATCGCCTATCAGGCTGTGGGGGAGGACAGGCAGTGGGTCATCGATATGAACCTCAACTGCCCGGGCATACTCAAGCCGGATATCTGCCTCTTTTTCGATGTCGACCCGGAGAGCTGCCACGAGAGGATAGAAAACGGGCGCGTGTATCTCGAAATTTTCGAGCGCGACCCGGAGCAGATAAACGCTATCCGCGAGCGGTATTACAGCGCGTTTGAACTGCTCAAAGACAGAGACAATATCGTCGTCATCGACGCCGCACGCGATATAGATTCCGTCGCCGCCGATGTCAGAAAAGCGATTGATACGGTTATAAAATAACTAATCCGCCCAATTCCGGGCGGATTTTTTCGCTTTAACTCAAGGCGATGATGGAATTTAAATTAGAGAAAGCCATGCAAATTGGGGATTATAACAAAATCTGCACAAATTTATTGGCGTGCAATTTGTGTGGTGCGGCGACTCGACTCACCGATGCCTCGCAAGCGGCATAAAATCTTCGGAAAAGCTCGTTTTACAGACCGTAGGGGCGAACTTTGTTCGCCTGCTTTTAAAATCTATAATAGCGGTAAGTGACTAAGTGATTACTTCACTCGCATCATCCACAAAACGCCGTGACGCTCGCGCGTCAAAGGGTCGTCGAGGCGCCGACCCCTACAACTCACCCTCTTGAGATTTCACACCGCGGCACTTAGCTTGCGGCTCTCAATTAGTTGCTCGGCACATTCGCCCGCAAACGCGCCGGAGCTTGAACTAGTGTGCAACATCACCTAAGCGCCGTCGGTGGCGGATGAAGTGAGGCGATGTTGGCGAAAAACAAGGAGCATAGCGCTCGCTCCAATGGCGATAGGCGACTATGTTTTGAGAGTCGCTCGTGCGACTTGCTTCGCAAGCCGTTCCCTCGTCTATCTCAGTTAGACTTCAAACACTGCGGCGCGGCTGTTGAAAGCTTGATTATAAAAATTGGCTGAAACACTTGCTTTTACTTTGCTGTGGCTCGAGTGATGGACAAATCTCAATTTTGCAATACCAAAAAATCAAGCCGCCCGGTTGCCCGAGCGGCTCAAATTATTTATTCAGCTTTGGATTAATACATTCCGCCGCCGGCCTGTGCAGCCATCGCTGCGGCGTTTGCCGCGTCTGCTGCCGGGTCGGGCTTGTCGGTGACAAGGCTCTCGGTGGTCAGAACCATTGCCGCAACGGAAGCGGCGTTCTGCAGAGCGGAGCGGGTGACCTTTGTCGGGTCAACAACGCCTGCCTCGAACATGTCAACATATCCGTCGGAAGCGAAGTTGTAGCCGTAGCCAATCTTTCCGGACTCAACGATGTGGTTGATGATGACCGAACCCTCAAGTCCTGCGTTGGAAGCAATCTGGCGAACGGGCTCTTCAAGAGCCTTGAGAACGATCTTCACGCCGGTCTTCTCGTCGGAATCCTCGGTGCTGTCAAGCAGAGCTTTGACTGCGGGGATAGCGTTGAGCAGTGCAACGCCGCCGCCTGCAACGGAACCCTCTTCAACAGCTGCCTTGGTTGCTGCGAGAGCGTCCTCGATGCGGAGCTTCTTCTCCTTCATCTCAGTCTCGGTAGCTGCGCCGACCTTGATGACCGCTACGCCGCCTGCAAGTTTTGCAAGGCGCTCCTGAAGCTTCTCTCTGTCATAGTCGGAAGCGGTGTTCTCAATCTGGGTGCGGATCTGGTTGACTCTGGACTTGATAGCGTCCTTGTCGCCTGCGCCGTCAACAATGATGGTGTTCTCCTTGGAGACCTTGACCTGGCGTGCGCGGCCGAGATCGGAAATCTGGGTGTCCTTGAGCTCAAGACCGAGCTCGGAGGTGATGACCTTGCCGCCGGTGAGGATAGCGATATCCTGGAGCATCTCCTTGCGTCTGTCGCCGAAGCCGGGAGCCTTGATGCCCACGCAGGTGAACACGCCGCGAAGCTTGTTGACAAGGATGGTCGAAAGAGCCTCGCCCTCGATGTCCTCAGCGATGATGATAAGCTTTCCGCCTGCGTGCATGATCTGCTCGAGCAGGGGAAGAAGATCCTGAATGCTTGCAATCTTCTTGTCTGTGATAAGGATGAGAGCGTCGTCAATGACGGCTTCCATCTTGTCGGTGTCGGTTACCATGTAGGGGGAGATGTAGCCTCTGTCGAACTGCATGCCCTCGACAACCTCTGCCTCGGTCTGTGCAATCTTCGACTCCTCAACGGTGATAACGCCGTCGGAGGTGACCTTCTCCATAGCGTCGGCAATGATTCTGCCGATATCCTCGTCAGCGGAGGAAATGGTGGCTATTCTCGCGATGTCCTCGGTGCCCTTAACAGGCTGAGAGTGGGACTTGACGGCCTCGATAGCGGCGTCAACGGCCTTCTGGATGCCCTTTTTGATGACCATCGGGTTTGCGCCTGCAACAACGTTCTTCATGCCCTCGCGGACGAGTGCCTGAGCGAGCAGGGTAGCGGTGGTGGTGCCGTCGCCGGCGACATCGTTTGTCTTTGTGGCGACTTCTTTTATAAGCTGAGCACCCATGTTCTCAAAGGGATCTTCGAGCTCAACATCCTTGGCGATGGTGACACCGTCGTTGGTGATGAGGGGAGCGCCGTACTTCTTGTCGAGCACAACGTTTCTGCCCTTGGGGCCGAGCGTGATTTTAACTGTGTTAGCGAGCTTATCGATACCGGTCTGGAGAGCCTTGCGGGCTTCCTCACCGTAAATGATCTGTTTTGCCATGATGAATTACCTCCGATTATTCTACGATAGCGAGAATGTCGCTCTGACGGACTATGGTGTATTCCTCTTTGTTGAGCTTGACCTCAGTGCCGGAATATTTGCCGGTTATGACTCTGTCGCCGACCTTGACGTACATCTCAACTTCCTTGCCGTCAACGAGTCCGCCGGGACCCACTGCAACGACCTCAGCGACCTGGGGCTTCTCCTGTGCAGAAGCGGCGAGGATAATGCCGCTGCTCGTAGTTTCTTCAACCTCGACAGGCTTGACAACAACTCTGTCTGCAAGCGGTTTAATGTTCATATCGATTCCTCCTGAATTATAAAAAATGCAAGCTTAAAAATCTTTTGGCACTCTACATCCCCGAGTGCTAATTCATATTCTAAACCCATTTGTATCAAAAATCAATACCTTTTTCCAAAGTTTACAATTATGTCATAAACTTTGTCAGCAGTTTGAAAAGACGGTATAATACACAATAGTATTACGCCCGCCCGAAAAGATGCCGGAGCGTGAATATAAAAAGGCAAAAAAATTACGGCACCGTTTAAAACAGTGCCGTGAATATCTGTTCGGTCATCAGACAGCGCGTGTAACTTTGCCGGAACGAAGGCAACGAGTACATGCATAAACTCTCTTGGGAGAGCCGTTCACTATAGCCTTGACCCTTTTAATGTTGGGCTTCCAGGTTCTGTTTGAACGTCTGTGAGAATGGGAAACCTTGATGCCGAAAGACACATCCTTACCGCAATATTCGCATTTTGCCATGTGTCGCACCTCCTTCTTTACTCGGTAACAGATGATATGATAACAGATAACTTGCAAAAAAGCAAGCTTTTTTTTATTTTTTGTAGCTCCGGACGCGAAAAACTTGAAAATAATTATTATCCCTGATATAATATAGCAGTCAAAAGCCGCGCAGACATTCAGCGGACGGCACATATGCGGATATGGCGGAATTGGCAGACGCGCCGGATTTAGGATCCGGTGGGCAACCATGCAGGTTCGATCCCTGTTATCCGCACCAAAAATCGGCAAGTATCGTCAGATATTTGCCGATTTTTACTTTTTCACTTTTCACTATCCACTTTTCACTCTCCGCTCGCCAGTTCTATTATCATTCTTTCAAGTTCTTTTGCAGCCACGCTCAGCGGCTGCTCTTTTCTTTTTATAAGGCAGATGCTGCGCTCGGGTATCTCTTCTTCGAGGTCGATTATCTGCACTTTGTCGGAAGGATTTACGAACTCCTCGGGCACGAATCCGACTCCGAGATCCGCCTGCGCCATCGGGAGAATCTGATCTGCCGTTGCCGCTTCGATGTCAGGGCTGTACGGCAGACCGTGCTCGGTGAAGAACGCCGAATAAAACTCGAATGATTTTGTGCTCGTGCCGAGAGATATCAGCGGATAGTTACCGAGATCGGCGAGGCTTATCTTTCTGCCGAGCAGCTCTTTGAATGCCGGCGAGCATATCGCCACCTCGCGCACGGAGCGAAGCGGGGTTTCGCTCAGCGAGGCGGAGCGGACGGTCGGAGTCGTGACGATTGCGATATCCGCCGTTCCGTCCTTGAGCGCGGCTATTGCCTGCGGGGTCGAGTGGTTGCTGATGCGTATGCGAACCCCGGGATAGAGCATGCGAAATTTTTTGAGCACTGGCAGAAGCAGGCAGCGCAGGGCGACCTCGCTCGCCGCGACAAAAACCGTGCCCGTCTGCAAATTCTTGCTCTCGGTTATCTCTTCTTCGCCCGCCTCGATGTGCTCGATGGCGACTTTGATGTGCTCATACAGCTTCTGACCCTCCGGCGTCAGGCGCATGCCGCGGTTTGTGCGCGAAAACAGGGGGCAGCCGAGCTCACTTTCGAGGTTCTTTATCGTCCTTGTCAGATTGGGCTGGTTGTTCAAAAGCAGCTTCGCGGCCTGTGAGATGTTGCCGTATTTTGCAACGAAGTAAAAGATGCGGTAGTAGTCGTAGTTTATGTTCATGATAAGCCTCCGCTGATATATGTTTTGGATATCATTGATATATGTATTATAGATTTTACACATATCTGCAACTGGATTATAATACATTCGTCAAAAAAAGTAAAGCCCGGAAAGAAGAATTACTTTGAATTATCTGAAAGCAAGCAGCGAAGAGCTGGCAGCAGAAAAAGAGAAAGTTACGAAAGAGCTACAAAAACTTTTGAAAAACGGCGTGACGCTCGATCTGTCGCGCGGAAAGCCGTCGGCGGAGCAGCTGGATTTGTCGCTCGGTATGCTCGATGTTATCGACAGTCGCAGCATCCTCGACTCCGAGAGCGGGCAGGATTGCCGCAACTACGGCGGACTTGACGGAATCCCGGAGGCAAAGCGCCTGCTCGCGCATATGATGGGCACGCACTCGTCGCATACGCTTGTCGGCGGGAACAGCAGCCTTACTATGATGTATCAGATAGTCAGCCACGGCATGACCGACGGAATCTGCGGCGCGAAGCCCTGGCAGGAGGTTGAAGGGCGCAAGTTCCTCTGTCCCGTCCCCGGATATGACCGCCATTTTGCAATAACCGAGCATTTCGGCTTCGAGCTTGTCCCCGTGCCGATGCTGCCGACGGGTCCCGATATGGACGAGGTCGAAAAATTGATAAAGGACGAAAAGGTGAAAGGTATCTGGTGCGTGCCGAAATACCAGAACCCAACGGGAATCGTGTTCAGCGACGAGACAGTCAGACGCTTCGCCGCATTGAAGCCGGCGGCGGAGGATTTCCGTATCTTCTGGGACAATGCCTACTGTGTCCACGCCTTTGACGGCGACAATGCGCAGATACCGGATATAATCGAGGAATGCGAAAAAGCCGGCAGCGCCGATATGGTCTATGAGTTTTGCTCCACGAGCAAGATAACCTTCCCAGGCGCGGGCGTTGCGGCGGTCGCGGCGAGTCCGGCCAACCTGATAGATATAAAGAGCTTTTTGAAATTCGCGACCATCGGGCCGGATAAGATGAACCAGCTGATGCACGCGAGATATTTCAAAAACAGCGCCGGACTTAAAGCGCATATGAAAAAGCACGCCGCCATTTTGAAGCCGAAGTTCGATTCGGTATATAAAGTGCTGGACGAAGAACTGGGCGGCCTGGGCATCGCAGAGTGGACAACGCCCAAGGGCGGATATTTCCTCTCGTTTGACACCATGCCGGGCTGCGCCGGAAAGGTCGTGAAGATGTGCGGCGATTGCGGCGTTACGTTCACTCCAGCCGGGGCAACTTATCCGCACGGACTCGACCCGGAGGATAAAAATATAAGGCTCGCCCCGTCGTTTGCAACGGTCGAAGAGATAACTCTCGCGGTGCGCGTGCTCGCACTCTGTACGAAGCTTGTCAGCATAGACAGGCTGACTGCCGATAAAACCAAGGGTCGTGTGTCTGCATGAAGCTCAAAAACGGATTTCACGGACAGATGTCGGACAAATTCCGCGCGGCGGTGTTCATAATACTCTCCGGCGGATTTCAGGATGCCTATACTTATTGCTGCCGAGGCTCGGTCTTTGCAAACGCGCAGACGGGAAATATCGTACTCATGAGCACGGCTCTTGTCGACGCGGACAGAAGCAGGGTCATCAAATATCTCATCCCCGTTGTGTCGTTTATCATCGGCATCGCTATAGCGGAAGTGGTGCATATGCGGTTCAAAAACTACGAGAAAATCCACTGGCGGCAGCTGATTCTTATCGATGAGATAGTTCTGCTGTTTGCGGTCGGATTCATGCCGCAGAAGCTCGATCCTCTCGCGAATGCGCTCGTCTCGTTCGTCTGCGCGCTTCAGGTGCAGACATTCCATAAGGTGCGCGGCCATGCCTATGCCAGTACGATGTGCATCGGCAATATGCGAAGCGGCACTGAGGCTCTCTGCGCCTATTTTCGCACAAAGGATAAGGCGATACTCAAAAAGGCGCTTACATATTTCGCGGTCATATTGGTCTTTGCCGTCGGCGCGGGTGTCGGCAGCTTTGTTACCGGGAGACTCGGCGAGAAGTCGATCTGGATATCCTGCGGACTGCTTTTGATAAGCTTCGGCATGATGTTCATCCGCGAAGAGGAAGAGCTTATTCTCAGCGCGGAAAACGGCGCAAAACACAGCGAAAACTGAAATCATGCCGCATGGCGGCAAGTCAAACGAAAGAAGGAGCAATCATTATGTTATCAGCGATAGTCGGTGTCAACTGGGGCGACGAGGGCAAGGGACGCATCGTCGATTATCTTTCGCAGGATTTTGATATAGTTTCGCGCTATCAGGGCGGAAACAATGCGGGTCACACCGTCGTCAACGAAAAGGGCACATTTATTCTCAATCTGCTCCCGTCCGGCATTCTGCGCGACGGCACAGTGAACGTCATGGGTACGGGAATGGTTATTGACATCGAGCACCTCGTCGGCGAGATCGGCAGGCTGCGCGAAAAGGGGATAGAGATATCCCCGGAAAACTTGAAAATCAGCGACCGCGCAACTATCTGCATGCCCTATCACAGGATACAGGACTGCCTTGAAGAGGACAGACTCTCCGATAAAAAATTCGGCTCGACCCGCCGCGGAATCGCGCCCGTCTATGCGGACAAATATATGAAAAAGACCATTCGTATGGGCGATCTGCGCGACATAGACGGCATCGCCGATCATCTCAGGGATATCGTCGAGTGGAAAAACCTGCTCATCGAGGGCGGATATCACCACGAGCCTATCGACGCCGAAAAAATGCTCACCTGGCTTCGCACATACGGCAAGCCGCTGCTCCCGTATATCTGCAACACGTCGGAATATCTGAGCAAAGCGGCTGACGAGGGCAAAAAGATACTCTTTGAAGCTCAGCTCGGCGCACTCAGGGATATTGATTACGGCATTTATCCGTATACCTCGTCGTCAAACAGCATCGCCGCATTTTCGACTATCGGCGCGGGCATTCCGCAGTTACATCTTGACGAGAGCATAGGCGTTATGAAAGCCTACTCGACCTGCGTTGGCGAGGGCCCGTTCGTGTGCGAACTGTTCGGTGAAGAGGGCGAAATCCTTCGCCGGGCGGGCAACGAATACGGCGCGGCTACCGGCAGACCGAGAAGAGTCGGCGGCTTCGATGTCGTGGCCTCGCGCTACGGAGCGCGTGTCCAGGGCGCAACCGCAATCGCGCTGACAAAGCTTGACATTCTCTCTTATTTCGATAAAATCCCCGTCTGCGTCGCATATGAAACAGACGGAAAGCGCGTCGATACTTTCCCGACCGGCAGCGCGCTCAATAACGCAAAGCCCGTCTATGAGTATTTTGACGGCTGGAAAGAGGATATCTCCGACTGCCGCTCGTTCGATGAACTGCCCGAAGCGGCGAAAAAATATATCGACTTCATAGAAACGCAGATCGGCGTGCAGATAAAATATATTTCTGTTGGCGCTGAAAGGGATTCCATCATTACTCGCTGACGCTCCCGCCGCGTGCTTCGCGGGTCACGACCATATGAACAACTATTCCGCCGAATATCACGGGATAAGGCTCAGCTACGGTCTATCGTGCGACCATAATATCTATGTCGTGCCTTTCAGGGGCGGCCAGCTTATAAATATCAAAAACGACGGCACATTCACCGTCCAAAGGCTTATTCGTCACAGGGGACAGAGCACCGTGACGATTGGAAGAGAAAAATAAACAAAAAGCCGTTCCTTAATGGGGCGGCTCAATTTATATACTAAAAACACAAAAGCCATCCCTTTTTCAGAGATGGCTTTTGTGTTTACTCTTCTGCCGCTTCGCTGTATCTTCTCAGTGATATCCTGCCTGCCGTCAGCATGACGCTCTCAAGCATCAGCGCGGAGCAAAGCGGAGCACATATTCTCGGATAGCCGAAGATGAACGCCGCCGTCATGGCTGCGAATGTCGGGGTGACGCGGATTATCGACCGCTCTCGATAGCGGATATTCTCCGCTTTATCGAGCGGCTTCTCTTTCGCCGCCGCAGGGGAGAGGATGCATATTATAATGTATGCCACTGCCGATGCGAGCGCACCGGATTTCAGAACCACGGACTCGCGCAGGGCGAAGAAAACAAAGCATATCGACAAAAGTATTTCTATCGTCGACAGTATCATACACTTGCCCTCGGTCGAGGCGTGAAACCCGCCGCCGTATTTCTTGACGAACAGGAATACGGCGTAGAAAATCATGCTCTCGAGCGGAACCGAAAAAATCAGCCCCAGTATCAGGCAGATGACCGCGTACATCAGCTTTGATAACAGCGAAAAGAGACCGTAGGCCACGATCTCTTCCTCGCTGTCCGGCAGATACCCGCGCTTCTCAAGGCGAGAAGTCAGGCGAACTGACAGATCATAAATCATTTGTTCTTGTAGATCTCCGCGCTCTTGGGCATACGGGGCTGATAGGTCCAGGGCGAACCGGTCGAGTTGATGTCGTCCTTGACGTTCTTCTTGGCGAGAGTGATAACAGACTCTGCCGCTTTCTTTGCTATGTTCTTCATTTTGTCCACCTGCTGCCGATTCCATTTAAGTCCGGCATTTCCTTTCTTTGGTATTTTTGGGACAACTACATGATAACATGTCAACAATAAAATTCAATATAACAAACAATACTGCATATTTTTGCGTCAAAACTGCACAAATCCTTAATATTATTTAACGACGGCATAAAATAACGGTGTATTACAAATATAATTGTGTTAGTAAATGGCAGTTTGTTCAAATTAAAAGCGGCAAATGGTAACATTTTCCATGGGTGATGAAAGTGAATGATGAAAAGAAGAATGCCGTTATCGGGGCGCGGATAATGCAGCGCAGGAAGCTGCTCGGAATGAAACAGTCCGAGCTGGCGGAAATTATCGGAGTCTCTGATAATCAGATATCCAATATAGAGAACGGCAGGAGCTATCCGAAGCTCAACAGCTTTATGCTCATCTGCAAGGCTCTCGACTGCAACGCGGACTATTTCTTCTCCGGCGTGATAAGCGATTCTCTTCCCGAGCAGATAGGGGAGATGCTCTCGTCGCTTTCCGTCGAGGAGCAGAGGATGGTCTGGCGCCTTGTTGACTGTTACATACATCAGAAAGATGACTCAACGATTTAACGATTTAAACTATTTGACTTGAGTTTTCTCATATGGTATAATTGTCAACGAGGAGTGGCATTTCGTGAAGATCGCAATTTGTGATGACGACAGTGCTTATGTAAAAAAGATCGAATCGGTGGTTCGCACGACCCTTGCGGAGAAGAATATCGATGCGCGGTTCGATCTCATATCTGACAGTGCGCAACTGCATGACAGCGCGGAAACATATGATATGGCTTTTCTCGATATCGGGATGACCCCGTATAACGGGCTTGAGATTGCCGCAAGGCTGAAGAAAAGAAACCGCAATATCATTATATTTTTTATCACATCGTATGATGACTATATCGACGATGCCATGGATCTGCACGTTTTCAGATATATATCCAAACCGCTCGACGCAAGGCGGCTCAGAGCGGGAGTCGAAAAAGCGCTGAAGCTCATCGACAGGGCGCGCATAAGCTTTCTTGTGAAAGAGAGCGGAAAAGCCGTGTGTGTCTTCTCAAAAGATATTGTTTTTGTTGAGATAGCCGGACGCTCCACGCGGGTCGTGACGACCCAGGGGGAGTACAATTCGGAAAACGGCATTGACTTCTGGGATTCAAAGCTCGCTGCGCCGTCATTCTTCCGCGTGCATAAGAGCTATATAGTCAATGTCCATTATGCAACGGATTACACCCGCGCGACCGTTGTGCTCTGCGGCAAGTACGAAATACCCATAGCCTATAGAAAACAGGCGGAGTTCCGTCACTTTTTTCTCAACTATTTCGGGGGACGATGATCTGAAAAATGGAGTTATTATCTGCACTTTCACATGCTATAGAGCTTTTTATTGTCTTTCAGTTCTTCAACGATCTGTTTGCCAATAAGGGCAGGAAAACCGTTGCAGCGGCGGTCGGCATTGCTTTCTATGCCGTGGCATATGCGGCGTTTTTGCTGTTTAATTCAACGGTCGTCAACATTTTGCTCTGCTTTGTTATCGATTCCGTGTTTGCAAAGCTCTTCTTTGAATGCAATATCAAAGGCGCAACGCTCGGCGCGCTGTTCATAGCGGTGTCGAACACTGCGTCGGAATTTATAGTCATGAGCGTGCTCGGCATAGTCGGCGGAGATATAAAGACCTATCGGTCGAGCCTGTATATTTATCTGCTTATGGTGCTCCTGAGCAAGTCCGTCCTCTTCGTTCTGACGAAAGCGGCTGTTTATGCGGGACTGTATCTGCGCGGTCAGAAGGGCGTGCGCATCCCCGCGTTCCTGCTGATTTATCCTATAGCGTCGATAGTTATCCTCTATACTTTCTGGATGATTTCCGTGCGCTACGATTTGTCGAAGAATATAAGTGTTATAATTTCCGTCGCGTCAATCGCTATAATCGCATCGGCGTTTCTGACTTTCGTCTTTTACGGACGCACTTCGCGCAAGATGGACGAGCTCTATAAGACCCAGCGCGAGGCGGAGCGACTGCGCACCGACCAGACTTATTACGCCCTGCTCGATCAGCAGAACGAGATGCTCAAGACTATAACGCACGACGAGAAAAATCATCTTATCGCCATAAAAGCACTCGCGAACGATCCCGCAGTCAGCGAATATATCGAGAATATCTACGGTGATATAAAATACCATTCGATGTTTGGCAACACAAAGAACAAGTTCCTCGATCTGCTGCTCAACAAATATAAATCGATCTGCGATTCGAGCGGGATAAGCTTCGAATACAATATAAGAACGGCGAACCTCTCGTTTATGGATGCGCCGGATCTGATAACGCTTCTGAGCAATATCCTCGACAATGCGGTCGAGGCGGCGAGCGTTTCCGAAAAGAAAACGATAGAGCTTTCGATAAACAGGGTCAATGAATTCGATATGCTTTCCTGCGTCAATTCCAGCGACCGCAAGCCGCAGTCCGTCGGCAAATCGCTCAGGACTTCGAAGAATTCCGGCGGTTTCCACGGTCTCGGAACAAAGAGTATCAAGGCGATGGCGGGAAAATATAACGGCGAGTTCGATTGGGCATACAGCGAGGCTGACAGGGAGTTCACGGTCAATATCGCGTTCTTCCATACAGATAAGGAGAGAGAGTTGGTAAAAAACTGAAAGGGAGAACATTATGAAAAAGACAGTTGTCCGACCGTTTGAAGCGGGAAGTCTGATGCTTGCCCTTGTGGGCTTTGCGTTTCCCGCGATGCTGATTTACGAAGCCGTGTCCATCATTCTCAAAGGACTGGCGCCGGAGCGCATCGTCGTCATTGCAGTGGCGGCTGCGCTTACATATTTTATAAGCGTCAGCGCGCTTAAAATTATCTTCATGTCGAAGTTCACTTTCTATGAAGACCATTTTGAGGCAGTGTACTTTGATGCGTTTATGGATCATGCAAAGACATTCTATAAGCCGATTCCGTCGCACAAAGTGTCGGTTTACTATGATGATATTGAAAAGTTCGGCTCGTTTGAGAGTAAGCAGCTGCGCCGCAACGGACGCGATGATAATAACCGTTTGTTGGCGTTGGCAAAGGTCAAAGGAAAACTTGTGCCGTTCACTCTGCCAGTGTGGTTTCAGGATTCCAGAAATTACTTTATCATAAACGATAAGCTCGGCAACGGCTACCTTATCGACGGCAAGCTTTACAGCGTCGGTCAGGTGGGCTCGGTTTTGAGAAATCTTGAGGATGCTTCCGGAAAGTCGGCAGTCGGCGGATATCCGAGCATGAGCAACCTTATCGGACTTAAAATTCTGTTTGGCTTCGGTCTGACGATGGCTATTCCGCTGGGACTTATCAGACTTGAAAGTCTCTTGAATCCGCAGCATGTTATGTCTTATCAGTCGGGTCTTAGAACAGCGTATGTTGTGACAGGAATGATTTTCGGTCTCTCGATTCTGTTCAAATTTATGATGGTCGGTATCAGCAAAGAAAGCGGTAATGAAGATACATCAAGAAAGAGCAGATTTATGACAACTGCCCTTTCCGCAGTGCTGTTTACTGTGTCGGCTGTATGCTTCATCCTTTCCGTCATGCAGTAAATTTTTGAATATTTTTTCGCGGAGCACAGTTTTTTTTACTGCGCTCCGTTTGATACAATATGCATATATCGTCACGCTTCTTTGCTGTGCTCAAATATCACATCTGAAATTTATATGGCAAAATCAATCTCGGGCTAATGCGGCAGAGCAGTAGCCTGATACTTCGGCACACTGCTGAAGTAAAGTGAATAAATTTTGCAAAACGGCTTAATAGCGCGCTTTCGGGAATCTTTGCGCCGCGTGCGCGCAAAAAATTAATATCGCGGACACCGAGATATAAAGCCGCCGAAAATTTTGGCGGCATTTCGGGGTATTTGACAATAAATTCAATCTGTATAAGCTTGCATTTTCGGCTGTATTATGTTAATATGTCCTATATTAAGCAGTCATAAATAGTTGTAATTCAACACTTTTAGTTGTTTGTGGTGCTTTTTCTACGGGGCGGCGCACAATTTTCGCCCCGATACTTTGACGACAGGGAGTTGGCATACTTGGCGAAGTATATCATCAAGCGTGTTGCAATGGGTCTGCTGTGCATATTCATTGTTGCAACACTGACTTTTCTTCTGATGAATCTGGTACCGGGCGGTCCGTTCACGGCTGAGAAGTCTATGAGTGAGGCGGCGCAGAGAGCGCTTGAAGCAAAATTCGGACTGGACAAGCCCATAGGGCAGCGTTATTTGACATATATGTCCGATCTTCTCAAGGGAGATATGGGCCCGAGCCTTAAACAGCGCGGACGTTCGGTCAACGAAATAATTTCCTCGAAATTTCCGATTTCGGCGCGTCTTGCGGGCGTCGCCGTGCTCGTATCGCTGCTCGTCGGTATCCCGCTGGGCTGTGTCTCGGCCTATAACAGAGGAAAATTCGCCGATAATATTATTATCGTGCTTGCGACCTGCGGAATAGCCATACCGAGCTTTATAAGCAGCGTTATTCTATTGTATACATTCGGAAGCAAGCTGAACATATTGCCGACGATAGGACTAAACTCGTTGGCATCATATATAATGCCGGTAACGGCGCTGTCGATTTATCCGACTGCATATATAACGCGCCTCATGCGCTCGAGCCTGCTCGACGTTATGGGTCAGGACTATATCCGCACCGCGAGGGCAAAGGGTCTGTCGAACTTCAAGGTTCTCTTCAAGCACGCCCTGCGAAACGCCATCCTTCCCGTTGTTACTTATGTCGGCCCCATGCTGGCGGGTCTTATGACCGGATCGTTCGTCGTGGAGAAGATATTCACCATTCCCGGTCTCGGCCGCGATTTCGTCTCGGCGATAAACCAAAAAGACTATACGCTGATAATGGGAACTACAATAGTTCTTGCCACTCTTATAATTGCGGCGAATGTTATAGTTGATATCCTCTATAAGATCATAGACCCCCGTATCAAACTCAAGTAAGGGAGCGGCAGGAGAGAAACGATGAAGAAAAAATTTCCGAGTCTGCACCTGAATGCAGATGATTTTATCCCGGCAACAAACGATGAAAAAGAGAGCCTCGTCGTCATGCGCGACAGCGTCAACTTCTGGGCGGACGGTATGCGCCGCCTGCGCAAGAACAAGATAGCGATGATAAGCCTCGTTTTCATCCTTATAATAATGTTTTTCGCTTATGTTATGCCTGCTTTTTGGCCGTATAGCTACGAGCAGCAGATTAAGTACAGCGAGAATCTCAAACCTTTTGAATACAGCCAGACAGAGCAGGCGCGCATAGACGCGGGCGAAAAGGTTTTCCCGCATATCTGCGGCACCGATAAGCTTGGCAGAGACTTTGCCGTCCGCCTTATGATGGGCACGCGCATAAGCCTTACCGTCGGTCTTATCTGCGCGGCGCTCGTTTTGATAGTCGGCTCGATTTTCGGCGCCGTCGCCGGATTTGCCGGCGGCTGGGTCGATATAATAATGATGAGAATCACCGATATTCTCTATACAATACCTGATGTTCTTTTGATAATAGTGCTCTCGCTCGCCTTGAAACCGAGGCTTGAGGATCTCGCCGAACAGCCCGGATTTGGCTGGATGAACACGGTCGGACCGAACCTTATCGCGATATTCCTCGTGTTCGTTCTGCTCTATTGGGTCGGCATGGCGCGTATCACGCGCTCGCAGATTCTTGTGCTCAAGGAGTCCGAATATGTTACGGCGGCGCGCGCTCTCGGCGCAAGCAGCTCGCGCATAATCAGAAAGCACCTGCTCACAAACTGCATCGGCACCCTTATCGTTACCACAACTCTTCAGATCCCCTCGGCTATATTCACCGAGAGCTATCTGAGCTTCCTCGGACTCGGCGTTGCGGCTCCCATGCCGTCGCTCGGCTCCCTCGCAACCGATGCGGTCAAGGGCATGAACACTTATCCGCATCTGCTGTTTTTGCCGGCAATACTTATCAGCGTCATCATTCTCGCATTCAACCTCTTCGGCGACGGACTGCGCGATGCGTTTGATCCGAAGCTGAAAAACTGACAAGGAGGGCGAGAATTTTGAGCGAAAAACTTCTGGAAATAAAAGACGAAAAACTCTCGTTCTTCACCCCCGCGGGCGAGGTCAAGGCGCTTAACGGCGTGTCCTTCTCCATGAACGAGGGCGAGGTGCTCGGCATAGTCGGCGAGTCCGGCTCGGGCAAGTCCGTCACGGCTTATTCAATAATGGGTCTTACCGCCTATCCCGGCAAGCTCATCGGCGGTACGATATATTTCAACGGTCATCAGATCGAAAAGATGAGCGAAAAAGAAATGCGCAAAATCAGGGGCAACGAGGTCTCGATAATCTTCCAGGATCCCATGACGAGCCTCAACCCTGTCTATACTATCGGCAATCAGATAACCGAGGTTATCCGCCTGCATACGGGCAAGAGCAAAAAAGAGGCATATGACCGCGCGAAGGAGCTGCTCGAGCTTGTCGGCATCAACGAGCCCACAAAGCGCCTCAAGCAGTATCCCCATGAGCTCTCCGGCGGTATGCGTCAGCGAGTCATGATAGCAATAGCCCTCGCGTGCGAGCCCAAACTGCTCATAGCCGACGAGCCCACAACGGCTCTCGACGTTACCATTCAGGCTCAGATACTCGAACTTATGCAGGAACTCAGACAGAAGCTCGGCATGAGCATCATAATGATAACCCATGACCTCGGCGTCGTCGCCAGCATGTGCGAGAGAATCGCCGTCATGTATGCCGGTCACATCGTTGAGTACGGCACGGCAGATGAGATATTCTATGAGCCCAAGCATGAATACACCAAAGGACTCATCAATTCTATTCCCAAGCTCAGCGCTCAGGAGATAGAGCGCCTTGTGCCTATCGAGGGTCAGCCGGTCGACCTGCTGAATCCTCCCGCAGGCTGCCCGTTCGCGCCGCGCTGCGCAAGCTGCATGAAGATATGCCTGCGCGAGATGCCGCCCAAGACGGAGCTTAGCGATACGCACTACAGCCACTGCTGGCTGCTTCAGAAAGAAGAATTTGAAAAGGGGGAGACAAGCTGTGAGTGAGAATGAAAAGCTCGTTGAAGTGCAGCACCTGCAGCAGTATTTCCCGGCAGGCGGCAGAGGAAAGCACAAAAAATTCGTCCAGGCAGTCGATGATGTCTCGTTCTTTATCAATAAGGGAGAGACGCTCGGTCTCGTCGGCGAGTCCGGCTGCGGCAAAACTACCGTCGGCCGTACTCTGCTCAGACTCTATGAGCCCACGGACGGCAAGATAATCTACGACGGAAATGTTATTTTCGATAAGGAAAACAAAGCGGCGGTCAATATGCTGCCCTTCAGACGCAAGATGCAGATGGTTTTCCAGGACCCCTATGCGAGCCTTGACCCGCGCATGACGATAGGCGATATCGTAGGTGAGCCCATCGATATCCACCATCTCGCAGCCAACAAGGCGGAGAGAAGAGAGAAGATAATCTCCCTTCTTGAGCGCGTCGGACTCAATAGCGAGCACGCAAACCGCTATCCGCATGAGTTCTCCGGCGGTCAGCGCCAGCGAGTCGGTATCGCGAGAGCGCTTGCGGTCGATCCCGAGTTCATCGTCTGCGATGAGCCGGTCTCCGCGCTCGATGTCTCCATTCAGGCGCAGGTCGTCAATATGTTCGAGGATCTTCAGAAAGAGCTCGGACTGACCTATCTGTTTATCGCCCATGACCTGAGCGTCGTTCGCCATATCTCGAACCGCATCGGCGTCATGTATCTCGGCAAACTCGTGGAGCTTGCGGACAGCTTCGAGCTGATTGCGCACAGCGTCCATCCCTATACCAGAAGCCTTATCTCGGCTATCCCCGAGGCGGATCCCAAGACGGCGCGCGCCGCAAAGCGCATTCCGCTCGAGGGCGATGTCCCGAGCCCGCTGAATCCTCCGAGCGGCTGCCGCTTCCGCACCCGCTGCCCCTATGCGGACGAGCAGTGCGCCAACGAGTGCCCGCAGCTCAAAGAGGTCAGCCCCGGTCATTTCGCCGCGTGCCATCATCTTGACAAGGTCGCGGACTGAAAATAACGGTGTTTGTTGCGCCGAAGAGCGCAATGGATATAAAGCGGCAAAGCCGCAAAAATTTGTAGAGGAGATGTATCAATGAAGATCAAGAGAATCGTATCTCTGTTCCTTGTTCTGGTGCTCGCACTTTCTGCTGTCGCAGTTCTGGGCTCCTGCAAGAAGGAAGAGAAGAAGACCGACAACATCACTGTTCAGATCGGTCCCAACCCGGAAACTCTCGATCCGGCACTCAACAGTGCAGTCGATGGCGGCAACATGCTCATCACTCTGTTTGAGACACTGCTTATCATCGACCAGGACAACAAGGTTCAGCCCGGACAGGCTGAGTCCTACACCGTCAGCCCTGACGGTCTTACTTGGACCTTCACCATGCGTGATGGCCTGAAGTGGTCCGACGGCACCGAGCTCAACGCCAAGGACTTTGAGTACACCATGAAGAGAATTGCCAATCCCGATGTCGGCGCACCCTACGGCGAGACTGTTGTCGGCATGATCGAAGGCTATCAGGATGCTATCGGCAATCCCGATAAGGACGGCAAGAAGACCACAAAGCCCGACATTGACAAGCTCAATGTCAAGGCGAGCGAGGACGGCAAGACTCTCACCATCAAGCTTGCATATCCCTGCTCTTATTTCGATAAGATCGTTGCTTTCGGCACCATGAGCCCCGTTCAGAAGGCTACCGTTGAGAAGAACGGCGACAAATGGGCAACCAAGCCCGAGACCTATGTCTGCAACGGCCCCTACATGATCTCCGAGTGGACTCCCGGCGAGCGCATCGTCTGCAAGAAGAACCCCAACTATAAGGGCGGCTGGGACAACAGCAAGATCGTTACCGAGCAGCTTACTTTCCTCCTCCTTGAGGATTCCAGCGCTTCCTATACCGCTTATACCAGCGGCCAGGCTCTCATGATAAAGGATGTTCCCACCGAGGAAATCCCGAGCCTCAAGAAGTCAACCGACGGCGGCGACTTCTATGTCGATCCGATCCTCGGCACTTATTACCTCAGCATGAATCTTAATAAGGCTCCCTTCAACAATGTCAATGTCCGTAAGGCTCTCAGCCTTGCTATTGACCGTGAGTATGTTGCCAACACCATCATGCAGGGTACCTACAGCCCGGCTTACAACTATGTCGGACCCAGCATCGTTGACAGCGGCGACGGCATGTTCCTTGACAACGCTATCGCAGCAAACGGCGGCAGCACCTATATCAGCAAGGACTATCAGGCTAACCTCGCCGAGGCTAAGAAGGCTCTCGCAGAGGCAGGCTATCCCGACGGTAAGGGCTTCCCGACCATCACTTATTCGACCAATGATATCGGTTACCACAAGGCTCTTGCTGAGTATCTTCAGCAGGTCTACAAGAAGGAGCTTGGCATCAACATGAAGATCGATGTTGTTGACTGGTCGTCCTTCACTCCTCAGCGTCGCGCCGGTAACTATGAGATGGCTCGTAACGGTTGGGTCATGGACTACAACGACGCTTCCAATATGATCGAGCTGTTCTATTCGTCCAACGGCAACAACGACGGCAAATACAACAGCAAGGCTTTCGACGCCGCTATGGATAAGTCCAAGGTCGCCGATTCCAAGGCTCACTTTGATGCTCTCCACGAGGCTGAGAAGATCATGTCCGAGGATTATGCTTGCATCCCCGTTGCGTACTACAACGACTTCTGGCTGCAGAGCCCGACCCTCAAGGGTACATGGCACAGCCCCTATGGCTACTGGTACTTCCAGTATGCTTATGTTGAGGGTTAAGTCATAATCCAAAGCTCAAAGCATAATTAAACGCTGCCCGTGTCACGCAAGTGGCACGGGCAGTTTTCGCTTTGCCTGTTTTTAGGTATCAGTTTTTCTGTATTTGGAGTGACTATGTGAATGCGATGCAGTAGGGCGGATATCGTTCGACGGCAAAATACATGCAGCTTGTAGGGCGCGGCGACCTCGACGCACCGATGCCGCATTAGCGGCACATAACCTTCACGAATATTTAACGTAGGGACAGCCCTTGCGGCTGTCCGCTGTCGGCGCAGCCGATACAAAATCACATCGGCTTTGCAATTTAATTTTTGCGCCACAAAACATACCAACATTCCTCCAATTTTCACCGCTCTGTTGCCAAATTCCGCCGATTGTGCTATCATTGAACCGACAAAAAAACGGAGATGATAAAAATGACCGTTACCGAAAGATTTCTGAAATATGTGACATTCGAAACCACTTCCGACGAGTCGAGCGATACCGTGCCCTCGACCGCGACCCAGCTCGTCCTTGCCGATTATCTCGTCGAGGAGCTTCGCGGCGCGGGAGTCACCGACGCCATGCGCGACGAAATGGGCTATGTCTATGGGCATATCCCTGCGTCCGATGGCTGCGAAAATTGCCCTAAGATAGGGCTTGTCTCGCATATGGATACTTCGCCCGATGTCAGCGGCGCGAACGTCAAGCCGCAGATAATCAAATTTGACGGCACGAACGCCCCGATGGTCGGCGATGAATATATCGGGCGCGAGCTTATAGTTACCGACCACACGACTCTGCTCGGCGCGGACGACAAAGCGGGCGTTGCCGAGATAGTCGCCCTGTGCGCCGAAATCAACGCGAACAAAAACATCCGCCACGGTGCGCTGAGCATCTGCTTCACTCCCGATGAGGAGATAGGCTGCGGCGCGGATCACTTCGATTTTGTGCGCTTCAACGCCGATTTTGCCTATACTGTCGACGGCGGCGAGGTCGGCGGTATCGAGTGTGAAAACTTCAACGCCGCGGCGGCAGATATTACGGTTCATGGAGTGAATACCCATCCCGGAACCGCCAAGAACAAGATGAAAAATGCCGCGCTGTATCTCGCGGAGTTCGTCAATATGCTCCCCGCGTGGGAGACCCCGGCGCATACCGAGGGACGCGAGGGCTTTTATCATGTGGCGCATATCGCCGGCAACGAGACCGAGGCGAGCGCGCATATGATAATCCGCGACCACGACAAGAATAACTTCGAGCGCCGCAAGAAGTTCGTCGCCGATACTGTCGGCTTCCTAAACGAAAAGTATGGCGAGGGCACTTTCGAGCTGAATATAAAAGACAGCTATTATAATATGTTAGAGATAATCGAGAAGCATATGGATATCGTCGAGCGTGCCGAAAAAGCCATGCGCGATGCGGGCGTTGAGCCGGAGATAGTGCCGATACGCGGCGGAACGGATGGCGCACGTCTTTCGTTTGAAGGTCTGCCGTGCCCGAATCTCTCGACCGGCGGCATGAATTTCCACAGCATCTATGAGGCGATACCCGTCGACGCATTGCCGAAGATGGTCGAGGTGCTGATAAATATCGTGTCCGTGACCGACTGAATGAAATAAAAACGCCGGAGACAGGGAATCTTACCGCCTCCGGCGCTTTTATCAATATGGCTCAATGTTGAATTTGAGATTCTTTGTAGGGGTCGGCGACTCGACGACCCTATGCCGCCGTCGGCGGCACTGTTTGGAAAGCAGAAAAAAGCAAGGTCAAAACTACGCTTGACCTTGCTTTTTGTTTTATCAGTATTGTTTGCCCTCGCCGATGCGACTGAACGCAAGTATGATGCAGTCAATGCCGAACAGCACAAGGTATGCGCCGACGATGTAAGCAACCGCCGCAACCGAGATGTTCGGGCTGAATATCATCACAATGCCGAGCACAAGTCCGATAATGTTGACTATCATCGTGAACCAGTAGACGAAATTGCCCGCGATGAACCGAATCGTGTTCAGGTGCGAGAGCCTCGAGAGACAGTGCGCGATGAACCATATCGGGAACAGGAGTGAGAGCACCCATTTGCCCGCGTTGGGATAGACGAGCAGCATTGCGCCCGCCATGACGCTGAGTATGCCCGAAATGAGTGACACAGTCGGACCGAAGCCGAGATGCTTGTCAACACGAACATAGAGCACAACATCCGCAATGCCGGTTATTATGGCGATTATGCCGTAGATAATAACGAGGGTTGTCACTGCATTGTCAGGATAGACAAAAGTGAATATTCCGAGCACCGCGAGCGCAATGCCGATTATGAGCTCCATCCATCCGAAGCCGGAACGCCTTTTCATTCCTTTTCGCCTCCTTTATCGAGAATGGACATGAATTCTTCGCCGGTTATGGTCTCTTTTTCATAGAGATATTTTGCCAGCTCGTCGAGCTTTGCTCGGTTGTCCGCGAGAATCTTAGAAGCCTTCTCATGCTGGCGCTTTACGAGTTCAACAACCTTGCAGTCTATTTCATTCTGCGTGTCGGCGGAGCAGGCGAGCGAAGCGTCGCCGCCGAGATACTGGTTCGAAACCGTCTCGAGAGCCACCATGTCAAAATCTTCGCTCATGCCGTAGCGGGTTATCATCGCGCGGGCAAGCTTTGTCGCCTGCTCGATGTCGTTCGATGCGCCTGTCGTTATCTCGCCGAAAACGAGCTCTTCAGCGGCGCGTCCGCCCGTAAATGTCGCAATCTTGTTTTCAAGCTCTTGCTTTGTCAGCAGGTATTTGTCGCCCTGGTCGACCTGCATCGTGTAGCCGAGCGCGCCGGAGGTGCGGGGGATTATCGTTATCTTCTGCACGGGCGCCGAGTGCGACTGCATCGCCGCAACGAGCGCGTGACCTATCTCGTGATAGGCGACAACTTTCTTTTCGCTGTCCGAGAGCACCGCGTTCTTTTTCTGATATCCCGCAATGACCGTCTCGATGCTCTCTTCGAGATCCGCCTCGGTGACTACCGCGCGGTTGTTTCTGACCGCACGCAGAGCCGCCTCGTTTATAATATTTGCAAGCTCCGCGCCCGATGCGCCGGATGCCATTCTTGCTATCGTGTGGAAGTTGACGTCGTCTGCCGTCTTTATCTTCTTTGCGTGGACTTTCAGTATCGCCTCGCGTCCCGCAAGGTCGGGCAGCTCAACGGGCACGCGCCTGTCGAAACGGCCGGGGCGGGTGAGCGCGGGATCGAGTGTCTCAGGGCGGTTCGTCGCCGCTAATATGATAACGCCGATATTTTCCTGGAAACCGTCCATTTCTGTGAGCAGCTGGTTGAGCGTCTGCTCGCGCTCGTCGTTGGAGCTGAACTGACCGTCGCGCTTCTTGCCGATGGCGTCGATCTCATCGATGAACACTATGCAGGGGGCTTTCTCTTTTGCCTGGCTGAAAAGATCCCTGACCTTTGAAGCACCCATGCCGACGAACATCTCGACAAATTCCGAGCCGGACATCGAGAAAAACGGCACATTCGCTTCGCCCGCAACAGCCTTTGCGAGCATTGTTTTACCTGTTCCGGGAGGGCCGACGAGCAGGACGCCCTTGGGCATCGACGCACCGACGTCGGAATATTTCTTTGGATTGTGAAGATAGTCGACTATCTCCGAAAGGCTCTCTTTCGCCTCGTCCTCACCTGCAACGTCGCTGAAATGTATGCCCTGGGTCGACGGGACATAGACCTTCGCGTTGCTCTTGCCGAAGCCGAACGCCATGGAGTTTTTGCCGCCCGCCTGTTCCATCAGCTTCTTGCCCATATACTGGCCGAGTCCGATGAAGATTATCAGCGGGAGCACAAAAGTCAGTAGGAAGCTCACCAACGGCGAGGTCGTCGTCTCAATATCTTTTGAGAACTTCGCGCCGGAGTCGTAGAGCCGCTGAGTCAGCGTCGGGTCATTCATCGCGCCGGTCTTGTAGATTTTCTTCGCGTCGTCCTTGTCGGTGAAGATTATCTGATCGTCATCGACCTCGACATTGCCGATTTTCTTCTGCTCAATCATGCTCATGAATGTGCCGTAGTCGACTTCCGTCACCCGCGCCTTGACGAGCAGGGGAGACACAATCACATTGAACAGCACAATGACGAGCAGCGCAATGCCGTAGTAGAATATCAGAGGCTTCTTTGGGGATTTCACTTCTTTCATTTTCCGCACCTTCCTTTTTTAGGATTGATGTTAATTGAAAATATATATTAATTATACTCTTGCGTCAATATAAGTTCAATACAATTAAAGAATAACAGCAAAAAAGCAATGCTCGCGAATTTGCTTAATATAGTTTCAAAAATGTCATTTGCAAATTGGAATTTGCGGAACACTTGAATTATAGCAAAGCAAAAGCGGGCGACTCGACTAACACTTATAATCAGACTTACAATAGCCGCGCCGCAGTGTTTGATAGCTTTCTTTGAGGAGCGGGCAACATCACCGAAGCACCGCCGGTGGCGGATGAAGCGAGGCGATGTTGGCGAAAAACAAGGAGCATAGCGC
>ENA-ORMN01000523-ORMN01000523.1-human-gut-metagenome-genome-assembly--contig:-NODE-523-length-45897-cov-3.754723_pt1 | contig 45897 bp, 28 predicted proteins | sample MGYA00242102_ERZ508993 | MGnify/ENA primary metagenome ERZ508993 (study PRJEB26280, sample SAMEA2338770) | human gut metagenome | biome: human gut; feature: human-associated habitat; material: faeces...
CCCGTACAAACGCATACATCACCCGACGATTTTCCAATTCCCATCCACCAATTTCAGCACAAGCTCAAATTGCGAAATCTGCGTCATTTTCGTGATGGTAACCAGATATTCCACAGTCACAGTTACCATTACAGTATCGCTATGCCTGTTCAACACTATGCTTTTAAGCTGGCTGACTATATATGTAAGCATGGAATCATTGCTAACATAGTAAGATAGTCCTTTAGGTTGCCGTCGGCTATAATATGAAAAAGATAATCAAGAAATCCATAACACGCAACGAATAATAATCAATATACCGTAGCGATTATTTTAAAAATGTAAAACAACAGACAACAGCTTTCCAAAACGCCATTCGTCATCTGTGCATTTTACTGCAAAAATCATACTGAACTCTGCATTTTCAGTACAAATTCCACTTTTAATGGTATAATGCAAATATGAAATAACAATTTACATACTCGATTATCTTTCACAATAACTGTAAAGCATTTTATAGTCTTACCCGCTATATTTGAGTTAAATTATAATGGCTATTGCAGGAGAAAAGTAATGAAAAAGATTGCTGTATATGGTAAAGGCGGTATCGGAAAATCGACAATTACAGGAGCTCTGTCTGCGGCATGTGCAGATATGGGCTTGCGGGTTATGCAGATCGGCTGCGATCCGAAAAATGATTCTACCAGACTTTTGCTGGGACGCATCTGCAGCCAGACTGTGCTTGATATGGTGCGCGATAATGATGAGGTTGCGGCAGAGGATATTGTTCATACAGGCTATAACGGCATCAAATGCGTAGAGGCCGGCGGTCCTGAGCCTGGTGTAGGCTGTGCGGGCCGCGGCATTATCGTAGCTTTGGAAAAGCTGCGTTCATTGGAGGTGCTGACGGACGAGGACCTGATTATGTATGACGTTTTAGGTGACGTAGTCTGCGGCGGCTTTGCTGTGCCTATCCGCGAGGGCTATGCAACCGATATATATATTGTTTCTTCCGGCGAGCTGATGAGCCTGTATGCTGCCAACAATATCGCCAAGGGCGTTAAACGCTTTGCTATGCGCGGCGGTGTGCGTTTGGGCGGTATCATCGGCAACGGTCGTAATACACCTAACGAGCAGCAGCTGCTGCAGGAATTCGCCAAACGCCTGCACACTCAGCTGATTGCCTTTATTCCGCGTGACGTTATTGTCAATAAGGCGGAAAACAATCGCCAGACAGTGCTGCAGTATGCACCGGAAAGCGCTCAGGCCGGTGTTTACCGCAAGCTGGCGCATGATATCTGGCATAATGAAAACATGGCTATTCCTACGCCGATGAGCTTTGAGGAGCTTGAAAAGCTGGTGGCCGAATATGGCAATTAAAACAAGACGCTTTTACAGTGCACGCAAAAGCTGCAGCTGCAGCATGCCTGGCGTGTGGCGCGCCGTTGCCTATATGAACGGAGCTGTGGTAGTTTTTCACAGCCCGCGTGCCTGTGCTCATGTAGCACGCACGATGGATATCAATTCTCAATACCGCACGCTTTCCGAAAATGAACGTGAGCAATGGGGCTCCGTGCCGCTGCTGAGCAGCCAGATGCAGGAAAAGGACGCAATTTTCGGCGGTGTGGCGCGTTTGGAAAAATGCCTGCGCTTTGCCATTGAAACATATAAACCCAAGTGCCTGATGATTGCCAATTCCTGCGTGGCCGGTGTTATCGGTGACGATGTGGAATCGGTGGCACGCGAGGTGGAGGAGGAATATAATGTTCCTATTCTGACTGTTGAATGCTGCGGTTTTTTGGGTGCGGAATATTATGACGGCTATTTTGAAATTACGCAGAAGCTGTTGGAGCGCTTTGTGAAGCCTTGCACCAAGCAAAAGGACAGCGTCCTGCTTTTAGGCGATAACGGTGGCCCGTGGGGGCATTACGCGAAAGAGGTTACGCGTATTTTGCAGGAATTCGGCGTAGAGGTTATCGGTCAGTTCCCCGGCTATATGGCTATGGATGAGCTGGAAAAGGTGGCAGCCGCCGAATATGCGGTTGTGCTTGGCGGCCGCGGGCAGACGCATATCGGCTTGCGTAAGGTTGCAGAGCAGCTGCAGGAAAAATACGGCACACATTATCTGGCCGATATTTATCCTGTCGGCTGGCAGGAAACGCAGGACTGGATTATCAGCATCGGCCGTATGCTGGGGCGTGAGCAGTTGGCACAGCAGGTGCTGAAGCTGGAGCAGCAGCGCTTAAGTGAGCAGCTGCAGCATTTTCTGCCGGTAACGGAAGGCAAGAAAACAGTGCTGTGCATCGGCCGTATTCTGAGATATTTTCATCCGGGGAATATCCTGCAGACTATCAGGCTTTTGCGCTTGAATCTTACCGGCATTATTCTCTTGGATTCCTATGACGGTGATGAGCGTGAAGCGATGCTGAAGGTTGTGCAGGAAAAAAGCGATGTGCCTGTTTATACTACGGCGGAGGGTGAAAAGCTGGTAGCAGATGCAGACATTGTGCTGACAACGCATGAGCTGCAGAATAAGGAAGCACGTCAGATTTTCCTGCCGATGCTGCCGCAGGTTGCTGTTGCCGGTGAGGTCAAGATGATGCAGGGAATCTATCAGAGCCTGTGCAGCAGGCTGAAGGGAGGCGTGCGCTATGTCTGAAAAACAAGGCTGGGGCAATATCTGCGAGCGAGTGGATACCTGTGCGCTGACAGGTGCAGGAGCCTTTTTTGCTGCTATTGATAAGAGTGAGGTTTTGATTAACGGACCGTTGTGGTGTTATTTTTATGCTTTACGCCATCTGGAAAAGGCGCGTCCCGATATGTATACGCGCTTTTACGGCTCACAGCCTGATAATAACGCTGTTATTTATGGCTCCGAGGAATATGTAACGCAGGAACTGCGGCGTATGCTGGAGGATGGTCATAAGCCTTCGGTACTGCTTTTGGAAAGCAGCTGCTCGCTGAGCTTAATAGGTGATGACCTGGCAGGCATGGCGCGCAAGCTGCAGCTGCCGTTTCCGGTAGTTACGTTGGACAGCGGCGGTATGGTCGGCGGCTTTGCCGAGGGCTACGCCAAGGCTGCCAAGAAGCTGTTTGCGCAGCTGTTGCCGCAGACTGCGACAGCAAAGCCCTTGGCAGTGAATATTTTAGGACAATCGGAATTTTATCTGCAGGGTGCGGCCGATACGCGGGAATTAAAACGCTTACTGCAGCTGGCAGGCTATGAGGTGCTTTGTACTCCCGGCTGCGAATGCACGCTGGAGGAGCTGCAGCGTCTGCCGGAGGCTTCACTGAACATTGTTACGAATGCGGAGCTGGGTTTGCCGCTGGCGGAATATCTGCAGAAGCAATACGGCACGCCGTATATTTTTGCCGGACTGCCTTACGGGGTGCAGGGAACGCTGCGCTGGCTGCAGCAGATAAACGCGCAGCTGCCGGCTCCTGCGTTGGATAAGGTGACGGCGGAAGCTCAGGCGCAGGATAATTATCTGCTGAGCCGTAATAATGAAGCCATTGCGCTTTGGGGCAGCATGTGGTTTGATAACGTGCTCGTCAGCGCGCCTGCTACGCAGGCGCTGTGCCTCGCACAGACGCTACGCACCGAATGGACTGATATCGGCAGTTTGACGGTCATCTGCCAGCAACCGCTCAAAGATGCGCCTGCCTGCGACACTGCAGAGGCGATTTACACTGTTGGCGTGGACGATGCTGCCATCAGCGAATATTTTAAAACCTGTGACAATGTACTGCTGCTGAGCAGCAGCAGCGAAAGCTCGGTTCTTTATCGCAGAAAGCAGTGCAGCTTTGATGCCTGTAATATCTGCTATCCTACGAATGATGAGGTGTTTATTACCAAGCAGCCGATGGTAGGCCTGCAGGGCAGTGCTTACATGCTGGAGCGACTGTGGAATTGCTTTATCCGCAGGAAAAAGAATAAAGTAGAGTAGGTGGTCTATGAAAAAGCTATTGATGATTATAAGCCTGTTGCTTTTGATATTTACTGCAGGATGCAGTAAGCAGCAGGCTGCCGATGTTCCTGCTTCGCCGGCGGCGGATGTGGCCTATAGCGTTACGGACGATGCCGGAAGGACGCTGCACTTTGAGCATAAGCCGCAGCGGATAGTTTCGCTTACATATGGTACGGATGAAATCCTTACCGATTTGGTTGACATAAAACGTATTATGGCTTACAGCCGTTGGGCGGGTGACAGCGAAATAAGCTTTATTACCAAGGAGCAGGCCTATACTGTGGGACGCAAGGTGCCGGAAAATACCGAAGCTGTTTATGCATTGCAGCCTGACCTTGTCGTTGCTTCAACGGCCACCTCCAGCGACTTGGTACGCAGTCTGGAGGGGTTGGGCGTGCCGGTTTATATAGCGCGCAGTCCGCATAATTATCAGGAGATGTGCGACAAAATCCGCGGTATCGCTGCAGCGGTGGGCGAAAAGCAGCAGGGGGAGCTGATGGTGCAGAAGATGGACACGCACCTGCAGCAGCTGCAAAAACGCTTGCGTCAGATTCCGTCAAGCGAAAGGCGCGTTGCTGTAGCCTTTAATTTTACCTCTGCCATGGGGCGTAGAGGAGATTTGCTCGACAGCATGCTGACGATGGCGCATGTAATCAACGGCGCAGCCATTGTTGCCGATGAAAACAAGAGTGAGCATGGTATGCCTGCTATCAGCAAGGAACAGGTGGTACGCATAAATCCGGATATTTTTATGCTGCCGACCTGGAATTATAACAATAAACAGGATGTGCAGGGTTATGCTTATGCCGTAATGAATGACCCCGCTTATCGCGATGTTAAGGCTGTACGCAACAAGCAGATTAAGTTTGTTTCGGACAAATACCGCTATGTTGCCAGCCAGCATATTGTCGATGCTATTGAAAACATTGCGCATGCTGTATATCCGGAAATTTTTTGAGGAAGTGTGTTTGTAGATGATTATTAAACGTGAACGGAGTCCGTTGGCTATTATTCTTTTAGCAGTTCTCTTAGTTGTTATTGCCTGTGTATCTCTGACCTTCGGCCAGATAGATGTGCCTGTGGGCAAGGCGCTGGCAGTTATCGGCTCTCAGCTGAATCTGCCGGGCTTTACGGAGGCTGATTACACCAGAGAGCAGCTTGCCGTTATCTGGTATATCCGTCTGCCGCGTATGCTGGTAGGTGTGCTGGTTGGTGCGGCGCTGGGTATTTCCGGCGCTGTAATGCAGGGCATTTTCAGTAACCCGTTGGCTGACCCAGGTCTTATCGGTATCTCCTCCGGTGCTGCTACCGGTGCGGTGCTTTCTATTGCTTTGGGTGCTGCCTCCGGCAGTATGTTTGCTATGCCGGCCTTTGCCTTTTGCGGCAGTATCTGCGCTGTGTGCCTGACGGTATTTTTGGCGATGCGTAACGGCAAAATTCCTGTTATGACGCTGCTTTTGGCAGGCGTTGCCGTGGGTATGCTTTTGGGAGCTATTACCTCCGGCCTGCTCACCTTTATGAACGAGCAGAAGCTGCAGCAATATCTGTTCTGGATGGTTGGCGGTCTTGATTACCGTCGTTGGGAGCACGTATATCTGGCAGTGGGACCTGTGCTGTGCGGCATTATTATTATGTGCCTGCTGGCACGTCACCTGAACATTCTGGTGCTGGGCGAAACGGAAGCTAAAGCTGTTGGTATGCCTGTTACTGCTTTCCGCATGGGTCTGCTTTTCGTAGCGGCTATGACTACTGCTACCTCCGTTTGCGTCAGCGGTAATATCGGGTTTGTCGGCCTGGTTATTCCGCATATGATGCGTATGCTGATTGGTCCTGACCATCGTGTACTCTTGCCTGCCAGCGCACTTGGCGGCGCAGCCTTTTTGGTATTCTGCGATTCGCTGGGACGCATTATTATGCCGCCGGCAGAGGTGCGTGTAGGTATTATGACAGCGTTCTTAGGTACGCCGTATTTCCTGTATCTGCTGCGCAGAATGCAGAAGCAGTTCTTTTAAGATGAGGTAGAAATTATGAAGGTTATTTTCTTGACGAATGTTATTCGCCGCATGGGTATGATGCAGCAGACTATGGAAAAGCTGCAGCAGGAAGGCAAGCTGGATAATGCCTGCGCCTGCCGTTGGATTACCGATGCGACGGTTTGGGAGGATAAATGGCACAAGGAGCTTGCCGGCTCCAAGCTGGTCATTATGAAATGGATGGGTACAGGTCTGGATACACCGTTTCTGCAGCGCTGCGTCAGCCTGCTGAAGCAGCTGCGCCTGCCCTTTTATATTGATGCTGCCGGCAGCAAGGAGGGCGAGCTGGCGCAGGGACTGACACCAGAGCAGCTTGCTGTTATCAAAAAATATTGCATGTTCGGCGGCGAAATCAACTATAGCAATCTGTGGTTATATCTGCAGCAGCTGCTGCAGGGTGAAGCAATAACGGTAGATGAGCCTAACCCGATTCACTGGTGCGGTATTTATCACCCGCGCGCGAAAAAGGTATATACCGATTTAGCGGAATACCAGCGTGACTTTTGCGTCAGCGGACGACCGACAGCGGGCATTCTTTTTTATCGCGACGAATGGGTGTGGGGCGATTTGACCTACCAGACTGCGATGGTTGAAGAGCTGGAAGCGCAGGGTGTCAACGCTGTCTGCGTTTTCAGCAACGGTATGCCGGTGGAGGAGATGGGCATGCCCAGTCTGACGCAGGTTTTCAACAGCTTCTTCTACACTGCGGACGGTGTACCGGCAATTGACGTGCTGCTGAACGTGATGAAATTTTCCATGACTACCGGCGGTTCGATTAATCTTGATTATCTGAAAAAGCTTAACGTACCTGTTTTGGCTGCCTATACTACGATTGCACCCTTTGAGGAATGGAAGGACAGCTTCGAGGGCATGAATGCCATGGAGGTTTCCATCAGCGTTTCCTTGCCGGAATTTGATGGCATTATCCATGGTGTGCCTATAGCACACAAAAAAATTCTGGAAAACGGCGATGTCCGCTATCTGCCTAATATGGAGCGTGTAAAGCGCATGGCCTCCAAGGCGAAGAAGTGGGCGATGCTGCGCCACAAGGCCAACAGCGAGAAAAAAATCGCGATTATCTTCCATAACTATCCGCCACGTAATTCCAACATCGGCAGTGCCATAGGCTTAGATACAATCGAAAGCATCCGTCGCGTGCTGGCTGCTATGCGCGAGCGTGGCTATAAGGTAGATTGGATTCCTGAGGATACGAAGGAATTTATCAAACAGCTGACGGCTAATGCCACCAACGACCGCAGTATGCTGACGGAAAAGCAGGTTGATGCTGCCAATAAGCTGAAGGGAGCAGAATATAAAGAATTCTTTGCCTTGATGGACAAAAAGGTGCAGGAGCAGCTGGTGAAGGACTGGGGCGAAGCGCCGGGTTCTGTTATGGAATATGACGGCGATATCCTGGTACCGGGAACGATGAACGGCAATGTTTTCGTAACCGTGCAGCCGCCGCGTGGCTTTGGCGAGGACCCGGAAAAAATCTACCACGATCCTTACGTTGCACCGACGCATCAATATCTGGCCTTCTACCGTTGGGTACGCGATGTGTGGCGGGCAGACGCTGTTGCGCATATCGGTACGCATGGCAGCCTGGAATGGCTGCCGGGCAAGAACGCAGGCCTTGACTGCAGCTGCTACCCGGATTTGGCGCTGGGAGATTTGCCGAATATTTATCCTTATAACATCACTATTACCGGTGAGGGTATTCAGGCTAAGCGCCGCGGCGCTGCCTGCCTGATTGAGCATCTGCCAGCGCCGCAGACACAAGCTGGAGTGTACGACGAGCTGGAGGAGCTGGAAAAGCTCATGGACGAATACGTGCACTTCAGCAGCACGCAGCCGGATAATCTGCCGCGCTTGCAGGAGCTGGTGCTGGCGAAGGTTGCCGAGGCCAACCTGCAGGATGAGGTTACTTACGATGAAGAAAAGCCCTTCGACGAATACGTGATGAATTTGCATAATTACATTACGGATTTGAAGAATATGGAGGTGCATACAGGCCTGCATATTATGGGCCAGCCGCCGGAGGACCAGCAGCTGGAGGATTATCTGTGGCTGCTGCTGCGTCTTGATAACGGCAATATCCCCAGCCTGACGCAAGCAATAGCAGCGCTGTATGGCTTTGATTATTACTATCTGCTGGAAAACAGCAGCCTGATATACGAACCGCTGAATATCACCTATGGTATGCTAATCGACCGTATCGCCAATCAGTGCCGCGAGCTGATTCGCTGCTTGCAGCAGCGTGACTTTGTCAAGAATGCGGTTGCTGACGCACTGCAGCTGCCCTGGGTGCAGCAGGCACCGACGGAAAGCAGAGAAAAGCTGGAAGTGGTCTGCAACTATATTGTAGATACACTTTACCCCAATCTACTTTTGACGAAGCAGGAAATTACCAATATGCTGCGTGGCTTTGAGGGCGAATATATCGAGCCTGGTCCGAGCGGTGCTCCCTCCAGCGGCGGCGCTGATTTGCTGCCGACAGGACGCAACTTCTACGGTGTGGACCCGCGCTGTCTGCCGACACCTGCGGCTTGGGAAATCGGCCAGACACTGGGCGACCAGGTGGTAGAGCGCTTCATTGCGGAGGAAGGCCATTATCCCGAAAATATCGGTATGGTCTTCTGGTCCGGCGCGAATATGCGCAGCCACGGACAGTGTATTGCTGAATTCCTCTATCTCATGGGCATCCGTCCCAAGTACCAGAGCGGCAGCCTGCGTATCAACGGGCTGGAGGTCATTCCGCTGATGGAGCTTAAGCGTCCGCGAATTGACGTTACGGCGCGTATCAGCGGCCTTTTCCGTGATACTATGCCGTCGGTAATGCAAGTGATGGATAAAGCGGTGCTGTTGGCAGCGGAGCAGGATGAGCCTGATGATTTAAACTTTGTACGCAAGCATATTCAGGAGGATACCAGGGAACTGGAGCAGCAGGAGGGCATGGAGCACGCTGCTGCATGGCGTCAGGCGGCCTTCCGCGTCTTTGGCGATGCGCAGGGAACCTATGGCGCAGGCGTTGCGGCGCTCTTGGAAAGCAAGAACTGGGAAACCATTGACGATATTGCCGATGTTTATGTACGTTGGGGCGGTCATGCCTATGGCGGCAAAACCAAAGGCAAATTCCTGCCGCAGCAGTTCCGCAAGCGTATGGGCAGCTTGGATATTACGATTAAAAACGAGGATAACCACGAAACCAATATGCTCAGCAGTGATGACTACAATGCTTATCATGGCGGCATGATTGCAGCAGTACGTTCGATTAAGGGCAGCGCGCCGCGCTCCTACTGCGGTGACAGTACTGACAGGACGCGTGTGACGATGCACAGCGTACAGGAGGAGGCAAAGCGCCTGTTCCGCAGCGAGGCGATTAATCCCAAGTTTATCAAGGGGATGATGCAGCATGGCTATAAGGGCGCTGCCGATATGGCCAACATGATTGCACATAGCTTTCAATGGGATGCGACGAGCGCCGTTATGGAAGACTGGATGTACGAAAAATATGCCGAAAAATATACCTTCGACCCGGTTGTGCAGGAGTGGCTGCGTGATGTGAACCCCTGGGCGCTGCAGCGAATGACGGAAATTCTGCTGGAGGCAGAGCAGCGCGGACTGTGGCAGGCTAAGCCGGAAACTAAGGAGGAGCTGCAAAAGCTTTATCTGGATATGGAAGGCGAGCTGGAGGACAGAGCAGATGAGCATTAAAATGTTAGTGCTGAGCCTGACCGGCCAGTGCAACTTTGTCTGCCGTTACTGCTATGCTGCCGAGCATGAACGCAGTATGATGTCACCGGAAACAGCGTTGGCAGCAGTTAAGCTGGCGGCGGACGGCGGTGAACGCTTTGTTATTCAGTTCAGCGGCGGCGAGCCGCTGCTGAACTTTGACTGCCTGAAGGCAGTTGTAGATTATGTGCATCAGGAAAAGCTGCCTGCCGTACTGCAGCTGCAGACTAACGGCTCTTTGCTTACTGATAAGATTGCCAAGTATCTCTATAAAAATAAGGTTGCTATCGGCGTGAGCCTTGACGGCAGACCGGCGGTCAATGATAAGCTGAGGCTGAAAAAGAACGGCTATGGTGCGACTGGCGAAATCCTCAAAGGTATTGAGGTTTTACGCCGTAACAATATTGCCTGCGGCGTGACCTGTGTAGTGACATCGGAAAATGTAGATACGCTGGAAGGAATCGTGGATTTTGCCTACTTTTTGGGCAACATCCGTAAAATCGGCTTTGATATTCTGCGTGGGCAGGGGCGCGGTCGCAATCTGCAGTCGCCTGAGCCTGCAGCGATGCAGCAGGCTATGCAGCGCGTTTTTGCGCGCTGTGATGAGCTGGCGAAGCTCACAGGAATGCGCATAGCGATTGCGCAGCAGGAGCGGGCGCAGCTTTTATGTAAGGATTGCAGTCTGACCTTCGGCCATTGCTATGCTATGAACGGCGAAGCAGCCTTTGTAGATGCCAAGGGTGATATTTACGCCTGCTCTTCGCTGGTAGGCAATGCGGATTTTTACCTTGGTAATGTATATAACGGTTTAGAGCCTGCCTTGGTAGAAAAAACTAAGCAGGTGATTGCCGAGTCTATGGACTTTTGCCGCCAATGCGACGATTTTAAATTGTGCGGCGGCGGTTGCTTCGCACGTTGGTATGGCTTCGAGGATAAGTCTGACTATGGCGCAGAATGCAGCATGAAGCGTGAAGCGATAAAACGCATACAAAAGTAAAAAAACGTCAGCATCGGGTACGTAACAATCAAATCCGATTTGCTGACGTTTCTTTTTCTTAAAACTAACATGCTTCATGTTAGTTTTGACATGGAATTATGCTTTTCTACATGCTTTTTTTATATATTAAAGCTTGTTTAGAGCATCTTTAGCTTGACTATATGCCTAGTATATACAATACAATAAAAATAGCGATTGTTTAGAATATTCGGAGGCAATGGAATGAAAATTGCTTTATGTCATTTAGAGCTCAGCTGCGGTCCACAGGAGCGCAATCTGCAACTCTTAGAGCAGGCAGTGAGCATTGCTGCAGAGCAGGGCGCTGACTGGGTATTGACACCTGAGGTAGCGGTACAAGGATATTATTTTTATCGCATAGATGAAAATGCTGTGGTAGTGCCACAACCATCACCTGAATTGGAGCCATTGCGTAATTTATGCCGTGAATACGGCATTACCCTATTTTTAGGCTGTGGTGAATATGATGCTGCCTGTGATAAAAACTTCAACAGCTGTCTTGTCTTTGGTCCTGATGGTGAAATCATCGGCCGTCACCGCAAGTTGTTTGGCGAGTGCTTGGGAGCAGAGGCCTGGGCGCGCAAGGGTGACAGCTTTACCGTGCTTCCTTGCAGCGGTCTGCAGACAGGAGTGCTGGTGTGCGCTGATCTGTGGTTCCCGGAATATTACGAGGGGACGAAGGCGCAGGGTGCCGAAATTATTGTCGACGTTGCTGCCTGGCCGCCGACGCAGGTGTGTGGCAATCCGTTGCCCGCTTGGCTGCATGCATCTAAGGTAACTGATGTGACGATAATTGTCTGCAATCAGACCGGTTCCCCGCAGTGGATGGATATGAATGTGGGGCAGAGCGTGGTTATCGACCAAGGCGAGCTGAAGCTGGCGTACAGCGGTGAGCCTGCGGTACTGCTTTTTGATTACGATGCAGAAGCTAAGCGTGTGCAGTCAATTGCCTATGATATTCATTATATAAAGTAAGTAAATAAATACTTGCGGCGAAATAATACCCCTATTTTTGCCGTTGACGAGTAAGTGATAAGAAGATAAACTGATAGATGAGAGAGAAAGCTAGTTTTGCTGTACGCCTGTCTTGAAAGTATAGAGGCGGATGGTATGCTATAAATTATTTCAAAGGTGGGTTTAGAGTATGAAAAAGGTTCAAAGCTTACGTAATGCTGTAATAATGTCCTTGCTTGCAGGTACAACTGTAGTATGGGGGGGCACAGTGTTTGCAGCAGAGGATTTGCAGGAGTTCGCGCTTGAGGATATGGTGGTAACTGCAAGCCGTGTACCGACACAGAAGGTTGATACACCTGCTGATATCAGCGTAATAACCAAGGAAGAAATTGCTGATCAGAATTATGCCAGTGCTTCTGATGCTTTAAGAGCAATTCCCGGTGTTAACGTGTTAGGCAGCGGTGCCAAAGGCTCCTCCATGGGTCAGGACAAGATTCTGCTCAATGGCGATGAAAGAGTTTTGGTATTGGTTGACGGACGCAGAATGAACCTGGGAAGCAGCGGTAACAGCAGTGCTGATTGGCTGCCTCCTGTTAATGCAATCGAACGTATCGAAGTACTTAAGGGCGGTGGTTCTGCTCTGTATGGTACCGATGCAGTCGGCGGTGTAATTAACGTTATTATGAAAAAAGGCAGTGATATGGGTAACCATGTTACAGTTAAAGCAGCAGGCGGCAGCTGGAATGCCGAACAGTATGCAATTTCTGCCAGCGGCAGCACAGACAGCGGCTTAGGTCTTATTGTTTCTGCGACCAAAGAACGCAGAGGCGAATATAAATTTAAAAATGCTAATGGCAAATCTCAGCTGCTGAAGAACTCCGGCTATGATGATACCGGTGTTATTGTTAAGCTTGACCAGAAGGTTGGCGAGGATAACCGCATTGGCGTTAACTTTGAGCATATCAATGCTGACGGCGGTTCTCCGTTCGGTTTTTCCGGCTTTGGAACAACCGACAGCCATAAACGCATCAGCAATAACGTTGCCTTGCGTTATGACTGGAACGAAAGCAGTGATGAAAAAGGCTATGTTCAGGTATATAAAAACTACCAGCATGCTCATTTCAGATCTCCAGTTGCAAGTAGACAATCTAACTTTACAGATTCTACAATCGGTATAGAGGCGCAGCAGAACTTTAAATTTAGTGATACTGATGAATTGACTGCAGGTTTGGAATATTACAAGACTACGGTTGATAATAACGCATTATACACCGGTAAGCGTGATATTAATAACAAAGCAATCTTTGCGGAAAACAGATGGGAGTTTGCTTCTACATGGCAATTAAATGCCGGCCTGCGTTATGATCATCACAGCAAGTATGGCAGCGAGGTTACTCCTAAGGTTGCTGTAAATAAAAAGTTTGATGAGAACAGCAATGTTTACTTATCTTGGGGACGTGTATTTAATGCACCTACTACAGATGACCTGTTCTGGTATCAGCCGGGCATGTACCCGACTTACGGCGATCCTAACCTTAAACCGGAAAAAGGTTATGTTTGGACCTTTGGTGGCAATACAAAGCTGAATGATAAGACGGATATTTCTGCCAGTGTATTCTATAGTGATATCAAGGACGCTATTGACTGGGTATGGGATGGCGGAACAACTACCCAAGCTATTAACGTTAATAAAGAAAAACGTCGTGGTTTGGAATTGAGCCTGAATCATGATTTTGATGACAACTTATCTGCATACGCTTCTTATACCTATGTTCAGGTTAAGCAGGATAAAGGTAAAGGATTTATCAAAGATTTGACTACTAAGCCGAATATTTATCGCGCAGGCTTGAAGTATAAGAATGCTGATTGGCTGTTTACCCTAAATGCTAATGCTGTTACCGGACAATCTGAAAAACAATTTGTAGACAGCAGCTATTTCACCTTAGATCTTGGTGCACAGTATAAGATTAACGATAATGCTAAGCTGTTCATCAATGGCTACAATCTGACCAATGCACGCTATGCTGAATTCGGCGGCTTGTACAAAAACGGCGAAGCAAGATACCCGATGGCAGGACGTTCCTTCATCATCGGCGCAGAATACACCTTCTAACATCATAACAGTTTAACCATTAAGGCGGCGCTTGGCGCCGCCTTTTTTGCTGTTGTGGGAGGGGAATACAAACGAAAAAGCCGTGCGCTTTAGCGCACGGCAGTGAAGGTAAAAGCATATTTAATGTTTAAGCATTATTAAGCTCTGCTTGCAGTTCCAAAATCTTGCTCATAGGCAGGTTAGTAAATTCCGCAATATCTTGAAGCGAATTATTTCCTTTTAAAAGCATACGTTTTGCTGCAGCGTAGTTGGCAATAGCTTCGCCTTCAGCTTTACCTTCACTATAAATTTTTTCAGTAAATTCACACATGGCGGCTTTCCCCTCCTTCGTAGCCTTTAGGTAATTGACATGTTTAGATAATTTCCCTTGACTCAAGTCATCTGCTTCTGCTGTTTTAAAATACTGCATTAATTTGGCAATTGAAGAGCCATCATTAACTTCTGCGTTAACGTAATACATATGCAGACCATCATCGTATTTCATCGGTAAATTGTTAAGGTGTTTGTTTACACAGTAACAGGTACAACCTAAATGCCAAATATCGGGCTCTGTGATATAAAACATATATAAATCAGGAACGCTTTTATATTTTTTGTCCTTGCCCTTTGGCAAATAGCTACCAATGATGCTCGAAGAATAGTACAGCATGCGTCTAGCATGGTCAATTTTACCATCGCTTTTTTGAATTTCCATTTCGTAGAGCTTATTGTTTGCATCTTCTACAAGAACATCCATAATAATATCCTTGGATGCAAATTTGTTAATGACCATTTGAGTACGATTTTCCTTAATGACCAGTGAATCGATGCCGGAAAGGATACGTAAAACATGTTCGCAGGCACCTGAATCAGTAAAGACCATTTTAGCCATTGCATCACTGAATAGGTTCAGTTGTTTGGCCTTTTCAATAAGCCTTTCGCGATTGCGGATGAGGCTTTCTGGGTATTGTTTGGAACTCATACTTTCCTCCTTTAATTATAACATACAAGTAATGAAAAATATATAAGATGGTAGGACTGGCTTAATTTGCAATAGGAAGAGATATAAAAAAAGGCGTTTGCCGAAAGCTCGACAAACGCCACTGGTTCTCACAACCAGGCATGACCTCCGTTGGAAAACGGCTACCCATGCAACTGAAATAATTATAACATATAAATAAAATAAAAACAAGTGTTTATTTTATCTTTTACTTTTCTTTACTCTTGACTATCATAGCACTATATACTTTATAATATAAATTGTTGTATTGTCGGTATTGCCGCATATAAGTCAATACCGCTGAAATAAAACGATGAGAATAGAGGCATGAAGCATGAAGAAAATTTTTTGTTTATTGCTGTTGTTGCTGCTTTTAGTCACGGGCTGCGGACAAGGCAGCGGCGGTAAAGACGCTGCCGCAGACGGAAGCTATAAAGTAACTGATGAGCATGGAACCGTAACTACGTTCAAACAGGCACCGTAAAAGGTGCTGACGCTGGCGCTTAGCAGTGATGGTATAATAATGGGGCTGGGCATGGAAGATAAATTGGTTGCCGTCAATTATCTGGCCGATGATCCGGTAAGCTCTAACCTTGTAGAGCAGGCTAAAAAAATTCAGCATAAAATCAAAAACCCTTCGGCAGAAGAGGTGCTGGCGCTGAAGCCGGACGTAGTCTTTGCCTACGATTGGAGCGACATGAACCGTGTCGAAAACTTGCGTAATTTGGGCATGAATGTTATCGTACTGAAAGGACCGGCGACTATTGAGGATATCAGGCAAAACGTGCGCACTATCGCCAAAGCCATGCACGCCGACAGTAAGGGAGAAGAGCTGGTAAAGCTGATGGACAGCAAGCTGGCGCAGGTTAAGCAGCAGGTAGAGGCGCTCAAGCTGCAGCAGAAGAAGAAAATTGTACTTGTTTCGCTGATGAGCTCCTACGGCGGCAAGGGGTGTATTTTTGACGACATGTGTAAGGAAGCAGGCGTTATCAACGGCGTTTCGGCTGCAGGAATCAAAAACGGCCAGCAGATTACTAAGGAAATGCTGGTGAAGATTGATCCGGATTTACTGATTATGCCGGTGTATAACGACCATGGCAATTTTGATATCAAAAAATATAATCAGGAATTTTTAGAGGATCCATCGCTGCAGACCATGCGCGCCATCAAAAACAAGCAGCTGTTTTATCCCAACGAGGGTTATATTTACAACTGCTCGCAGGATGTTGTTTTCGGCGTACAGGAAATCGCCCATGCTGCCTACGGCAAAGCCTTCGCTATGCAGGAGGCGCAGCATTTAAGGGTGAAGTAGAAAGCATAATAGAAAAAACTGCACCGCTTAGTATCGGAAACGATATTGGATGGTGCAGTTTTTAATTTTCATCAGGCTCAACACGTAGGGAAATCTGGTAGATATATTCTTCAGGCTCAGGTGTCATCCAATGATTTTTCAGGGGCATAATATAAAGATTGTCTACGGCGTGCAGCTTATTACGCTGCATATAAGCTTTAAAAAACTCCGCCAACTCCTGTACATGCTCACGGAAGGTACCCTGAAAGCGTTGCGTCATATAGAGTCCTGCAGGGCGGGTGTGGCACTCCGTTTTACCGTGGTAATCAGTGTTAACGCTGGAAAAGTAGGCCAGCGGTCGGCTGTATTCACCTGCCAGAAAGCAATCTTTGTCTGCCAGCCAGCCGACAGCCTTTTCCTTGAAATGCTCTTTGGAAAAAACCTTCAGATTATGTCTGGCAAGGATTTTAATGCTTTCGTCGCCGCTGCATTCCGGCGGCACAGGACTGAGCAGGAATCGCTTGGCACGACGGAAGGTAACAGTTATCTGGTCAAGCCGGCTTTCGCGGATTTTATCCAGCTGCTGAAAAACAACGTGAATATTTTTGCGTATTTTTTCGTTATGTGCAATAATTTCTTCACATTCACGGTCTTTAGCTTGTAAGAGAGCCTGCAGGCTGTCAATGCTGCGTTCTTCCAGATATTCCTTGATTTTAGATATAGGTATTCCCAGCTTGCGCATGTTCAAAATGACCTCTAAAATCAAATACTGTTTGAGAGAGTAATGGCGGTAGTTGTTTTCAGAAATGAATTCCGGCGACAGAATTCCCATTTTATCGTAGTAGAGCAAGGTCTGCTTAGGTAGCTCAAAAAGGTCTGCCAGCTCACCTGCTGTATAGTAAAGCTTAGAATTTTTGCTCATGATGTATCACCTTGGCTTCTTTAACACGATATAATATGTAATGATTACGATTATTATAGCATTTATTTGACAGTTAGTGAAGATAGAGAAGAAAGAATTAGTACTTATATGTAAGAAAAACCTTGACTGTATGAACGGTATATAGTTTAAAATGATACAGGTTTAGTAATAGAACAGGACTACGAAAGATTAGCTGTTTTAAAACTAACTGCTTTTCAGAAAGGATGTATGAGTAAATGGAAAAAACAAAGTTATTAAGTAATGCTATTTTGATGTCAATGCTCATGAGCACAAGCGTGCTCTGGGGGGGGACGGCATTAGCTGCTGAAGAAACACCGGAGTATTTGCTAGGAGAGTTGGTTGTAACTGCAAGCAGAACACCTGTAGAGGAGTTCAAGGCTAATGCTAATATTAGTGTAGTTACTAGAGATACTATTGAGAAAAAGCATTATTCTAATGTTCAAGATGCATTGAGAGATATTCCTGGTGTTACCATTTCTGGATATGGTAATACTGGTGAAGTATATAGTGCAAACAGCTTAATCTTAAATGGCAGTGATAAGGTTGTAGTTTTGATTGATGGTGTACGTGCAAATATCAACGGCAGCTCCAGTACCTTTGGAAAAATGGCTACATCTGAATTATCCAATATGGATTCTATTGAGCGTATTGAGGTTTTAAAAAGCTCTGCCTCTACTTTGTATGGCGCTGATGCAGCTGGCGGTGTTATTAACATTATTACAAGAAAAGCTACTGAAAATGGTGTATCTACCAAATTGGCAGCAGCAACCGGCAGTTATGGTAAGGAACGCTACAACTTGACTCATAGAGGCAATGTTGATGGCTTCTATTGGGATTTGGCATTACAAAAGAAGATTTCCGGAAACTTTAAAGATGGTTGGAACAGAGAAATTCCTGAGCATTTGAATTCCGAAAACAATATGCTCAAGATTGGTAAGAAATTTGATGATAATGCCGATATTAACGTAACCTATCAGACTTATAAGGCTGATTATCTACGTCCTACTGGTGGCTGGAATGTTGTTGCTTCAAATAAAGCAAATAATCAATTTAATACAGGCACCAAAGATAACAGCAAGCTGAATATCGTATATACTCAAAAAATGAGCGACAAGGTTACTAATCAGCTGGCATTATACAGAAATAAACACGTTGCTGATGAAATTACTTGGAAGGATCCTGGTAAACCTAATGCAGCAACTCAACCTTATATTTATCACTACAGTGCCATGGGCTTAAGTGACCAGGTTACTGTAAAGGCCAATGATAAGCATACTATTGTTGGCGGCTTTGAATGGTATAAGGATAAGGTTGATAGTTATATGACCAGTGCTTCTAACAAATACAGTGATAAGAGCACTACGAATAAAGCAATCTATCTTAACGATGAGTTCGCTTTGACTGATACATGGAGCTTATCCTATGGTGTGCGTTATAATGACGATTCAAACTATGGCTCCAAATGGCTGCCTAGCATTGTTTTAGGTAATACGCCTAATGAAAAGCTGAACTATTATCTGGGCTTTAAAAAATTCTTTGTAGCTCCTTACCCGTCTCAATTATATGGTGCAAAAGGCACTCCTGATTTGAATCCGGAAACTGGTTCTGCATTTGAGGGTGGTGTAAATTATCGCTTTGATCCGACATTTGTAAGCAGTGTGCATGTTTTCAGACGTGATATGAAGGATACCATTAACTATGATTCTGGCACTAAGAAATATTTGAACTCTGGTGAGGAAGTTGCTACTGGTTTTGATGTTCAGGTACGCAAGGCCTTTGACAGTCATCTGTCTACGAATGTTGGTTATACCTATACTTATATTAAACCGACTGCTCCTGATAAAAACCCGAACAGCAATGGCAGAGTTCCGCGTAGTGCGTGGAACATTGGCGTAAGCTATGATCTGGAAAAATTTAGTGCTAATCTGGCTGCTCGTGGTACCATTGCAAAGCAAGGTGGTTTTGCCACAACCTATGGTGATAATACATCTGCAGAAGCAAGCTCCTATCATACTTATTGGGTATTTGATTTAGGCATGAACTATAAACCGTCTAAGGTTATCAATATTTATGCAAAATGCAATAACGTCTTTGACAGACTTTATACTGAGCAAAGAGCCTGCTTGCTGCCTGAAACCGGCACTTCTTGGTATTCTGCACCGGGCAGAAACTTTGAGGTTGGTGTAGAATACACCTTCTAATCAGCCCCTAACCTTATTCATATACACTTAACTCCTTTGAGAAAGGCAGAGCAGAGCCAAATCTGTTCTGCCTTTCTCATATGCCAAACTGCTATAACTTGCTTATGTCGAAAGCTGATGTTCGTGCTATAATAGCTATGCTGAGGAAAACATAAAGGATGATGAAAAATGTTAAAGCAAAAATATCAAAAGTTCATAACAGCACTGTTGCTTTGTTTGAGTATACTTTTAATAGTTGCAGGCTGTAGCAGTGATAGTGCGCAAAAATCGAACAGTACTGCAGCCTATACTGTTACGGATTCGCAGGGGCATAAGCTGTATTTTAAAGAAAAGCCGCAACGCATTATATCTATGTCTATAAGCACTGATGAAATTCTCATTGACCTTGTACCAAGCAGCCGCATTGCTGCCTTCTCACGTCTGGTGGACGACCCGGGGATTTCCAACATTGTGGAGCGGGCGCAGAGTGTGGGCAACAGAGTGGATGGCCAAAGCTCGGAGGCAATTATGGCGTTGCACCCTGATTTAATATTGATACCGGATTTTGTTAAGCCGGAGGTTATTCAGTCGCTACGCGATATGAACCTGCAGGTTTATGTTTATAAAACTCCCAAGAGTATGGAAGATGTGCGTCAGTGCATACGCTTTTTGGGCGAGGCCGTTGGCGAAAAGGAACGCGGCGAAATGATGGTTACCGCAATGGACGAGCATCTGAAGAAGGTGCAGGATAAAATAGGCAAAATCCCTAAGGAAAAACAGAAGCGTATAGTTTTTATGCGCAGTAACGGTGCCTACTACAGTCCGGAGGCTTCGTTTAACGATGTCTGCAGATATGCGCAGGTGCGCAATGCCTTGGAGGAGCTGCATTATGATAAGCCCGGCATAGTTAATCAGGAGGCCGTGGTTCAGCTCAATCCGGAGGTATTTTTACTCGCAGGCTGGAATTATGACGGTCAGCATGATCCGAAGCAGATGGAGGAGGAGCTGCTGAACAATTCCGGTTACCAGACTACGGACGCAGTGAAAAACAGAAAGGTCTATACAGTGCCGGCGAAGCATGTGCTGTGCGTGTCGCAGTATATTGTCAACGCTGTAGAGGATTTGGCGGACGCTGTATATAGTGAATAAAATTATCGATAACGTCGGTGAGCGGTGAAATGCTGCTTGCCGACTTTTTTATGTTAATGTTGCCAAAATAGTTGGTAAAACAATTGACTAGTTGCCAAAAAGTTGCTAAACTGTAAGAGCAATAGCAATTAAAAGGAGGGTGTACTATGCAAACTGAAGCTTTGCGCAATTTGGTTGCTAAAATACAGCATCTGCAATGTGAAATGCAAACAGTAGAGCTGAAGGCTGCCAACAAGGGCTGTCCTACACGTTTATACGATACATTGTCGAGCTTTGCCAATCAGGACGAGGGCGGCGTTATCGTGTTCGGTATAGATGAAAGAAAAGGCTTTGATGTTGTCGGCGTTTATGATGCGCAGGATTTGCAGAAAAAGGTAACGGAACAGTGTAATCAGATGTCGCCGTGTGTGCGTGCTTTATTTACTGTTTGCGAAATAGATGACAAGGTTGTAGTTTCGGCAGAGATTCCGGGGCTTGATGTCGCAGAAAGACCGTGTTTTTATCGTGGTACAGGCAGATTGAAAGGCGCTTATATACGTGTGGGCGATGCTGATGAACCGATGAGTGAATATGAAATTTATAGCTATGATGCCTTCCGCAAACGCATTCGCGACGATATTCGCGAAGCAACGGGTGCACGCAGAAGCTTTTTTGATGAAGAAAAGCTGGCTTGCTTTTTGCAGGCAGTAAAAAAAGGCCGCAAAAATTTGGCTAAGCATGTCAGTGATGAAGATATTTTAGAGCTGATGGGTGTAACGGTAAACGGACAGCCGACGTTAGCGGGCGAACTGTGTTTTTCTAAATACCCGCAGGGAGCTTTTCCACAGCTTTGCATTACGGCTGTTGCTTTGCCTGGCAATGTAATGGGCGAGCCCGGCTTGCAGGGCGAGCGCTTTATTGACAATGAGCGGATTACCGGCACGATAGATGAAATGGTAGACGAGGCGGTTGATTTTGTGAACCGCAACAGCCGCCACAGTACGATTATAGATGATAAGGGCAAGCGTGCGGACAGGGATGAATATCCGCTGAAGGCAGTGCGTGAGGCGATTCTTAATGCTTTGGTGCATCGGGATTATAGTATTCACTCGGAAAACGTGCCTGTGCGTCTGGAAATATATCGTAATCGTCTGGAGATTATTTCCAGCGGTGGCTTATATGGCAAGCTGACGATTGATTCATTAGGCAAAGTGCGTCCGGATACACGCAACAGTGCGCTGGCGAATATTTTGGAACTGCTGCATGTTACCGAAAACCGTTACAGCGGCATTCCGACTATTTATCACGAGCTGGAAAAGGCACAGCTGCCGCCGCCGGTTTTTGTTGTACGTCATGGCGAGTTTGTAGTTACCTTTAAGAGTAAAATTGCCCAGGTGTATGATATGCCTGCTTCTGGCGTTGGCGCTGTACATGAGGAGCAGGTGCAATATAGTAGCAATCAGGCGGACAGCGTTGAAGAACGATTGTTAGCATTCTGCGCAGTGCCGCGCTCCAGACAAGAGATTATTGCTTTTCTGGGCTTTTCGCGCTATTATTCCATGTCGAAAATTGTGCAGCCGTTGATTGATGACGGCAAAATTGCTTTGACGCTGCCGGATAAGCCTAAAAGCTCCAAGCAGAGATATGTGAGAAAATAATAATGTAGTATGCAATGCCAGGCAGGACGGATTTATTCTGTCCTGCTTTTTAATATAAAAGCGGAACGGCTCTCAGAAAGAAAAATAATAAAATAAAAATCCTTGACTATATGAACACTTTATAGTTTATACTGATGCATGTTTCAAGCGATAGCACAGGACTATGAAAGACTAGGTGTGTCTGGACGGAAACAAAAAATAAAACGATGGCTATGAAAGGATTGGAAATCAACAATGAACAAAGTCAAGGCATTAAGTAATGCGGTATTGATGTCAGTACTTATGAGTACAAGTGTAGTTTGGGGTACAACCGCTTTTGCTGCTGATAATCTGCAGGAGTATTCTTTGGATACGATGGTTGTTACTGCAACTAGAACAGAGAAGAAATTAGTTGATACACCGGCTAATGCTATGGTAATTACTAAGGAGCAAATTAAAGATCAAGGATATAGTAGTGCTTTTGAACTCGTTACAAGTATGACGCAGGCTGGTGCTATGGGTTGGCAGGATGATGGTACCGATTATAGCGGCATGTTATCCAGAATTCGCTTGCGTGGTATGGATAATGGTACATTGGTTTTAGTTAACGGACATCCTGCAAACTTTTTAAATGCTTCTGCCTTGAATCAAATTCCGCTTGATCAAATTGAAAAGATAGAGGTTGTAAAAGGTGCTGGTTCCGTTTTGTATGGACCACAAGCTATGGCTGGCGTTATTAACGTTATTACCAAGAAACCATCTAAAGGCCAGCAAACATCCGGTAAAGTTTTTGGCAGTATGGGCAATAGATACAATGATTACGGATTAAATGTTGACTCTGAAATAATCAGCATAGGCGGGCAAAAATCTTTCTACAAGGATTTCCCTGATATAAGAAGACCTGCACAGGGTGGTGGCGGAGCTTTAGAAGTAGCAGATAAAAATTTAGAGCAGCTTTTCGGTACTGTTCGTATTACAGATGACCTGACCGCTTCTTTAAGCCACAAAAAATCTCACAATAGATGGTTGAGCGGTACATTTAAAAACGGTGTGAAGTCTATAACTAAGGATTGCGACTCAGATGCGACTTATAATACATACTCCTTGAATTATGATAATGCTGATAATGGCTGGAGCGCAGGCTTGTCCTATATGGATATCTCTATGATTCAAACATATCGTTATGGTGCTGCAAACAGCTTATACAAAGGCCATAACTGGGACTTGGATGTACACAAGAGAATTAATTTCAATAATGGTAATGATACTTTAGTTCTTGGCGGTCAGGCAACTAAAGAGTATTGGAAGTCCGTTTTGGTATCCAGTAATACAGATACCGATTCTGAACGTAAGAGCTATTCTTTATATCAATCATATGACCATAAGTTTAGTGATGCCTATAATATGATTTTTGGAATTAGAGAATATTGGATGGGTTCTTCTAAATTTTTGGGCAGCGAAAGAAAAATTCTTCCTCAAGTACAAGGCCTGTATAAGATTAATGATACTTCAAGTGTATACTTTAATGTTGGTAAGTCTTTTGAAATGCCACAGCTTTCTTCTAATTTCTATACTGGTCCTAAGTATGCAGTTAACCCTGATATTAAACCGCAATCTAGCTGGTCTTATGAAACAGGTTATAAATACGATAACAATAAGACTTTCTTCTCTGCAAGCATTTTCTATGTTGATGCTACTGATAAAATCATCTGGGGAAAGACAACAGACAATAAGAGCATCCAGATTAATGCCGACAAATGGAAAAACTATGGCTTGGAGCTTAATTTGAAACAAAAAATTAATGACAAGCAGGATGTTTACATGGGTGCTACTTTCCAAAATCCTAAATCTAAGTCAGATTATGGTGATTGGAAGACCAAACCAGGAGAATGGTCTCAGGATGAATCAAAGGTTCTGTTTAATTTAGGCACTACCTATCATCAATCAAAGTTAGTATTTGATACACGTATTACTGCAACCTTAAAACGCGAGCCCTCATCTTATTTGTATAACGGCGCTTCAGCTAGTGCAAAGACTGGAAAGGAGCCTGACCATAATTTAAAGAACAGAATCGATTGGTCTGCATCACTTCCTTATAATCCGACTGATAAAGATACTTTGCGTTTAGTTGGACGCAATTTGCTCAATCGCAAGGACGTAGTAAACTATAATGAATACTACTGCACGCCGATTAACTTCTATGTAACTTATGAAAGAAGATTTTAATTAACTAGGTACTTTTCTCATAACTCACACTCCCGAAAAAGTGGGGCGGACATATTCCGTCCTGCTTTTTCATATAACAGGAAAATGAGGTGAAAAAATGTGGAAGAATTTACTGCTGCTTTTACTGCTGCTGGCATTTTGCACAGCAGGCTGTCAAAAGCAGTATGTTGAAAAAACAAGCGGGGCAGCCTATCAGGTAGTTGATTCGCAGGGGACTGTAATAAAATTTGCGCAAAAACCCCAGCGTATTATGACTACGCATTTTAATCTGGATAATATTGTGATGGGACTTGTTGATGAAGAGCGTGTTGTTGCACTTTCTAAATCAATGTATGATGCTTCGGTATCTTATATCAGTACTGAGGCAATCAAAAAGCCTACAAAATTAAATTATGATTTTTCCTCAGAGCAGGTTCTGGCGCTCAAGCCGGATTTAATAATTGCCCGTGAAAGCACAGGTGAAAACCGCATACAGACCTATCGCGCCATGGGGATACCTGTATACGTGGTGAGCAATGCGAATAATGTGGAAGAAATTAAAAATCAGATTCAGGATATAGGTCAGGCTGTGGGGGAATCAGAGCGTGCGGAAAAGCTACAGCAGAGAATGCAGACACAGCTTGACTATATCAAAAGCAAGGTTGATAGCGCTAGCATGAAGCCAAAAAGTGTGATGCTTGTTTCTAAAATGAACCATAATTACGGTGGTAAGGGCTCTTTTTTTGATGATATGTGCCACTTTGCCGGGGTGAAAAATGCACCTGCAGAGATAGGAGTGCTCAACGGTCAGCTGATGGATAAAGAAATAATGCTGCGTGCCGCTCCTGATTACTTCCTGCTTTCACTGTCCTGGGAGCTTAAGCATGATAACAAGGATGGGTATAAAAAGGAATTTTTGGAGGATCCTGCGTTGGCTAATCTGGAGGCGGTCAAGAATAACCATGTCTGCTATTTGAAGGACAAGTATTTATATGCTTCCAATCAAAACTGCGTATGGGCGATTAAGAAGATTGCCAATCTTGCTTATGGAAATATATTTACTGATGAAGAGGAAGTTTTTCTTAAGGGATATTAGCAAATAAGTCTGAAGTGCTTGACTGTATGAGAACTATATAGCGTAATATTATTTTATTGTGAGGGCGATGGTTGTTCGTCCTCATTTTTATGAAAGCATAGGAGTATCGATAATTTTCGGAGGTGAAAGAATGCAACAAATTTTATTTCTCACCAATATGGAGCAAACTGCAGCCTATCTGCAGGACGCATTGAAGCTGGCGCAGCAGACGCAGGATGCTGTAGCAGGACAGGTGCTGTATGTTCCCAGTGATACAGAGTGGACAAAGGATATGGAAAAGCAGCTGCAGCAGGCGGAGGTTGTCATTTTCCCCTGGATGGGAACTGGCCTGAGCACTAAGTTTCTGTCGGAATCTTCATCATATCTGCTGGCCAACAAAAAGAAGCACGTCTATCTGATGACCGGTAATCCGGAGGATGTGCTGCATGGAGGTTTGTCTGAGGAGGAGCTGAAGCGGATAAATGATTATTATAAATTCGGCGGCCTGCAGAACTGGACAAATTTGTGGCTGTGGTTGGCGCAGCAGTTTTTGCAGTCAGGATGTAATGCGCCTGCTCCCGAGATGTTGCCGTGGGATGGTATTTATCATCCCCGTGCAAGCAAGGTATACGATGATGTAGAGGAATATAGCCGCGATTTTTGCATAGCAGGCAAACCGACGCTGGCTGTTGTATTCTTCCGCAATGACTGGCTGTGGGGCAATACCGTTTTTGCAGATGCAGTAGTCAGAGAGATTGAAGCGCTGGGGTGCAACGCCTTATGCTTCTTCTCCACAAGCTCGCCTGACGCCGCAAGCGGCTGCGGCGGCTTTAAAGAAGCCTTAAGCAAGTATGTTTGCGCGGACGGCAAATGCTATGCCGATGTTTTCATCAACACTATAAAATTTTCACTGTTCAGCATCCGTGCCTGCGCACTTGATGATTTGACCAAGCTCAATATCACGGTACTGCAGGCCTATACCTTGTATCGTTCATATCAGGAATGGTATGAAAACTTTGACGGCATGAGTGCGGTAGAGGTGGCGTACAGTGTGAGTTTGCCGGAGTTTGACGGTATTATCCATAGCTGCCCGGTGACAACAGTGGAGCGTGATGCTGAGGGCAAGCAGGTTACGCAGACGATTGCGGAGCGCATGAATATGTTGGTGCGCAAAGCTAAAAAGCTGGCACTTTTGCGTATCAAGCCGAATGCCGAAAAGAAAATCGCCATTGTTTTTCATAACCATCCGTCGACCAATTCTAATATCGGCAGCTGTTCGGCGATTGACAGTATTGAAAGCGTGCGTCTGCTGCTGCAGGACTTGCGTGATGCAGGTTATGTCGTTGACCATATCCCGACAGACAGGCAGGAATTTATTGATGAGCTTATTGCCGGTGCGACGAATGACAGGGACTACATGAGCGAAAAGCAGATTGATAATGCCGATGCCAAGCTGCTCGTCAGTGCATACCGCGATTATTACAGGACGTTGCCGGAAAAGGTACAGCAACGTCTGGCGAACGATTGGGGCGAAGCCCCGGGCGAGGTTTTCTTTTATGATGATTTTCTGTTGATTCCCGGCATGATGAACGGCAACATTTTTATTACGATGCAACCGCCGCGCGGATTTGGCGAGGATCCGGATAAAATCTATCATTCGCCAGACTGCGCGCCGACACACCATTATTTGGGCTTTTATCACTGGCTGCGCGATATCTGGGGCGCAGATGCTATGATGCATATTGGTACGCACGGCAGTTTAGAATGGCTTCCGGGCAAGGGTGTAGCGATGGGTGATGAATGCTATCCCGATATCTGTACCGGTGATTTGCCTAATGTTTATCCTTATTGGGTAGTTGATACGGGCGAGGGCATACAGGCCAAACGCCGCAGTGCTGCCTGCCTCATCAGCTATCTTTCTGCGCCACTTAGTATCAGCGGCGTGTATGATGAGCTGGCGGAGCTGGAAAAGGCTTTGGAGGAATATGTACACTTTAAGGCTGATAAAGATGCCGATTTGAGCGAGCCGATGGCACAAATCAGAGAGAAAGCTGCTGCTGCCGACCTTACAGACGAGGTACGTGAGGAGGATGCCGCTGATTTTGACGATTATGTAGGTCATCTGCACACATATCTGACGGATTTGAAGAATATGCAGATGACTACCGGCCTGCATATTATGGGTAATCCGCCGCAGGGCGAAAAACTTACGGAATATCTTTATGCGTTGGTGCGCTTGGAAAATCCTGATATGCCGTCACTGCCCAAAACCTTGGCGCAGGCTTACGGCTATGATTATTATGAGCTGATTGACAACAGCAGCAAGCTGTTGCCGGACGGTATTTTGAGCTACGGTATGCTGCTTGATAAAATCAACGGTCAATGTCTGGCAATTATCCGTCTGCTGCAAAATGATGGTTTCGTAGTCCACGAAGATAAATTGCGGGCGTTGGAGTGCGTAAAGTGTTGGGATGAGACTGTGCAGCAGGATATTATAAAAATTGCCGGCTTTATCTGCGATAAGCTGTATCCCAGCCTGGCGCATACTACCTGGGAACGAACCAACTGCATCCGTGCGCTGCAGTCAGAATATATTGAGCCCAGTGCCGGCGGCGCGCCTACGAGCGGCGGTGCCGAGATTTTGCCGACCGGACGCAATTTTTACGGCGTTGACCCGCAGCTGCTGCCTACGTCCGTAGCGTGGAAAATCGGTTCGCAGATGGCGGAGGATGTAATTAACAAATTTGTAGCGGAGGAAGGGCGTTATCCCGAAAGTGTTGGTATTTTGCTGTGGGCAACATATAACATGCGCTCTAATGGTCAGTGTATGGCGGAATTTATGCGCCTGATGGGTGTGCGCCCTGTTTGGCAGAAGGGAACCCTGAAGGTGACAGGCATCGAGATTATTCCGCTCGATGAGCTGAAGCGTCCACGTGTTGATGTTACCGGACGCATCAGTAGTCTGTTCCGTGATACGCTGCCGGGAGCAGTTTGCTGGCTGGATAAGGCAGTGCAGCAGGTGGCAGCACTGGATGAGAGCTTTGAAGACAACTTTGTGCGCAAGCATGTGGTGGAGGAATCTCAGCGATTAGAAAGCGAGGGCGTGGATAAGGAGCTGGCTTGGAGGCAGGCATCCTACCGCATTTTCGGCGACCCGCCGGGAGCGCATGGCGCGGGAGTGAGCGCACTTTTGGCTTCCCGCAATTGGGATGACCTGGGTGATATTGCTGATGTGTATGTGCGTTGGGGTGCACATGTCTATGGCGAGGGCGAAAAAGGTCAGTACAGGCCGCATCTGTTTACAGAGCGGATGGCAAAGCTGGATGTTACTGTAAGCAATATTGATAACCGCGAGTCTAACTTGTTGAATTCCGATGATTATAACGCTTACCGTGGCGGCATGATTGCTGCAGTGCGTAATTTCAGCGGCAAGATGCCGAAAAACTATTGCAGTGACAGCTCCGATCGTCAGCATGTCGTGATTCGCACGCTGGCAGAGGAGGTCAAGCGTCTGTTCCGCGGTGAGGCGATTAATCCCAAATATATACGGGGCATGAAGGAGTTTGGCTATAAGGGAGCAGGTGATTTGGCAACCTATGTTGACAACTGCTTCCAATGGGATGCTACCAGCGCCGTTATGGAGGACTGGATGTATGAAAAGTTTGCGGAAAAATATGCCTTGGATACAGATATGCAGAAATGGTTTGCTGAGGTTAATCCCTGGGCGCTGCGCAGACTGACGGAGGTTTTGCTGGAGGCGGAGCAGCGCCAGCTGTGGAATGCTAAGCCGCAGACTAAGCAGTCACTGCAGGAGTTGTTGTTGAATATCGAAGGCGAAATAGAAGAACGCGGCGATGCATAAATTTTTTCTCCAAATCGCTTGCGTGTATACCTAGTAGACACTGTATAATTAGATACATATTTTATTGATAGCTCTTTTTAATAAATGGAGGAATATAAATGAAACGTACTGCTGTATATCCTTTTACTGCGATTGTAGGACAGGAGGAAATGAAGCTGTCCCTGATTTTGAATGTTATCAACCCGGCCTTGGGTGGTGTTTTGATTAAAGGTGAAAAGGGCACGGCGAAGTCCACCGCTGTGCGCGCTCTTGCCGAGCTGCTGCCGCCGATGGCGGCCGTGCACGGCTGTCGCTTCCACTGTGACCCGCACAGCAGCCAGCTGTGCGATGACTGTACTGCTAAGCTGCAGGCAGAGGGCACCTTGCCGGAGGAAACCATCAACATGCGCGTAGTTGAACTGCCTGTAAGTGCAACCGAAGACCGCGTTGTCGGTACATTGGATATTGAGCATGCAATTAAGCATGGCGAGAAAAAGTTTGAACCAGGTATTTTGGCGCAGGCCAACCGTAACATTTTATATGTAGATGAAATCAACCTGTTGGATGACCATGTTGTAGACGTGCTGCTGGATGCCGCTGCTATGGGCGTAAACACCGTTGAGCGCGAGGGCGTTTCCTATTCCCACCCCGCACGCTTTGTGCTGGTTGGCACTATGAACCCCGAAGAGGGTGACATCCGCCCGCAGCTTTTGGACCGCTTTGGCCTGAGCGTTGTTGTGACCGGCGAACATGACCCGCTGCAGCGCGTAGAGGTAATCAAACGCCGTCTGGCTTATGAAAGCGATGCTGAGAGCTTCATTACAGGTTACAAGGAAGCGCAGGAGGAGCTGGCGGAAAAAATTATCGCTGCCGGCAAGCTGCTGCCGGAGGTAACTATTGATGACAAGCTGCTGCAAACTGTGGCCAAGCTTTCTGTTGAGCTGGGCGTAGACGGCCACCGTGCAGATATTACCGTTATCAAGACAGCGCTGACACTGGCTGCCTTCAACGGCCGCAAGCAGGCTAACCTGGATGACCTGAAGGAAGCAGCTAAGCTGGTGCTGCCGCACCGTATGCGCCGCCGTCCGTTTGAAGAGGGCGAGCTGGATTGGAATAAGGTAGAAAGCTTTTTGGCTGCCGAAGCCTAAGGAGCGTTACTATGCTGAAAAATAATCTCTATCCCTTTACTGCAGTCGTGGGGCAGGAGGAGGCTAAAAAGGCCTTGCTCATTGCTCTGGTCAACCGCAGAGCAGGCGGCCTGCTCATAGGCGGTGCCAAGGGTACGGCAAAATCCGTGCTGGCCCGCAGTGTGCAGAGTTTGATTGGTGCGCAAAGGATGCTGACACTGCCGCTGAACGTAACAGAGGATATGCTTTTTGGCAGCATTGATTTGGAGGCTGCCGTGAGCTTGGGCGAAAAACGCTTTTCCCCGGGCATTCTGGCGCGTGCTACGGATAATATTCTTTATATTGATGAAGCTAATCTGCTGCGTCAGGAGCTGCTGACTGCGGCATTGGATGCTAACAGCGCAGGCATCAACAATGTAGAGCGTGACGGTATCAGCTGCAGCCATGAGGTGCGCACGACCATCATTGCTACGATGAATCCGGAGGAGGGCACTCTGCCCGGACATATTCTGGACCGTTTCGGTATGTACGCAGATATGCAGGCACTGCAGGATATCGGTCAGCGCGTGGAGGTTATCCAACGTGCCTTAGCATATAGTAACAATACCCTTGCGTTTTGTGAGCAGTATGCGGAAGAAACCGCTGCCCTGGCAGCGAAGGTTAAGGCAGCGCGTGAGCTGCTGCCGCAGGTTGAGGTGAGCGATGCGATGCTGATGCTTGCCGCTCAGCTGTGCTCGCAGGCTTTTTGTGCCGGCCATCGTGCGGAAATTTATCTGCTCGAGGCTGCGCGCGCTATCGCTGCCATGGCGGGGCGCGCTTACGTGCTGCCGAAGGACGTGGAGGAGGCAGCGCAGTTCGTGCTGCCGCACCGTATGCGCAAGCCGCCCGAGCAACAGCCCGAGGAGCAGGAGCAACAGGACGATAACCAAAACGAAGATGAAAACGAGCAGGATAACGAAGATAATCCTGACGATGATAATAACGACGAGGACGACGAAGATAACCAGCTGCCGCCACCACCGCCATTGGATAACGGCGATGATGACGAAGATGACGATGCCTCCGACGATGAGGATGAGGACGACGAAAGCGACGAGGACGAGCAGCAGCAGGAGCATAATAACAGCAATCTGGCACCGGAGGAGCAGCTGGCCGATATCGACAAGAGCTTCCGCCTGCCGAAGATGCTGCTGGATTTGGGCAAGGACCGCAATGTGCGCCGTGGCAGCGGCAAACGCAGCGTGACCAAGACTGACCTGAAGCAGGGACGTTATGTGCGTGCCGAACAGCCCAAGAGCAAGGTTACAGACCTGGCCTTTGACGCTACTATCCGTGCCGCAGCGCCCTATCAGCGCTTGCGTGAGGACAATGGCTGTGCGCTGAACATTAAGGAGGAGGATTTACGCCAAAAGGTGCGCGAAAAACGCATCGGCAACACCTTCCTGTTTGCAGTGGATGCCAGCGGCTCCATGGGTGCACGTGAGCGTATGCGCGCCGTTAAGGGTGCCATTTTCTACATGCTGCAGGAGGCGTACCAAAAGCGTGACCGCGTAGGAATGATTGCCTTCCGCCGCGATAAGGCCGACATGCTGCTGCCGATTACCCGCAGTGTGGATTTGGCGCAGAAGCGCCTGGCGGAAATGCCGACCGGTGGCAAAACGCCGCTGGCTGATGGACTGGCGCTGTCACTGCAGACGCTGGCCATGCTGAACAAGCGTGACAGCGAGCTGGAGCCGATTCTGATTGTTGTTACCGACGGACGTGCGAATGCCGTGCATGAGGGTGAAAAGGATCCTGTAGCTGCAGCAATCAGCATTGCTGAAAAAATCGCCAAGGCTAAAATTACCTCTGTAGTGATTGATACGGAAAGCGGTTTTATCAAGCTGGGACTGGCAAAGAAGGTTGCCGCCGCTATGCAGGCCAATTATTATACGCTACAGAAGCTGTCTAAGGAAAATATAATTCATATTGTAAGAAATTTGAATTAAAGATAAGAGTATAGTATACTAATAGGTATATTGAAATATAAAGGAGTGGAGTTTTCATGAAAAAACTGCTTATTTTATTAGTAACCTTATTTTGCTGTGCAACCGCATTTGCTGCTGATGCAGACAAAAAGCCTGCAACTCAGGAGGGTATGAACTGGGAAATCAGCATGATGCCTAAACCGAGCGAAGAAGAACAGGAGCAGGCACGTTGGTCTATCGTTGTAGAAAATAACGTAGGTATTTATGCTTACGATATGGATTCTCTGACCTTCAGCAAGGTTACTAACGGTGTAGCAGATAAAAATATTATCACTGTGCTGACCAAAACCGTCTTTACTGATAAGGATATGCTGAAAAAGCTCAATGAAAAATACAAGGCTTCTCTGGCTAAAAAAGAGAAGGTGCAGTACTGTGAAATCGTCATGACCTTTAATCTGCAGGATAAAACCTACGGCGTAGAGGTAATGGATGTTTATGGCAGCAAGAAAACTCTGCTGAGCCATCAGGCTAAGGAACTGAAGTTTGTTCCGGTTCCGGCAGGCAGCTTTGCTGAGGCTATGCTGGAAGTCTGCCAACAGGCCGTAGCTGCTGATACTCAGGCAGCAGCGAAATAATGCTGCGCCCCGATTTTACTCAGGCAAAAAACTATATATTACAACACAAACTCCTTAGTCTGCTTGCTATCTGTGTGATAGGCATTACTTTGACACTGGGCCTCAGGCATCTCTCCAACCAGTCTACGTCAAAAAAAGCAGTAATGAAACCTATTGTGCACACGCAGACAGTAAGCAGACGACCATTGTATAAAAGCATTAATCTTTTTGGACAGCTCAAGGCCAAGGCACAGATTGATATCGTCAATAAGTATGCCGGTATCGTCGATGAGATTAATGTGGATTTGGGCAGCAAGGTGCAGGCCGGAGATATCCTCCTGGTGCAGCATCTTGATGATGCCCGCGCCGAAATGCTCAAGGCCAAGGCACGCTATGCCGAGGCCGGAGCTAATGCAGCAACTACGGATGTGAGCTACAGCACCAGCCTTACTCGCTATGAGGCTGATTATAAGCTGGCGCAGGTCAACGCGGAGCGTTACCGCAAGCTGTATGCGCAGGGCGCTGTTTCCAAGTCTGAGCTGGACAGCATGGAGCAGACGCTGGCTAATAAAAAAGCGCAGTACGATGCTTTGGCGCAGCAGGTGGATTATGACGGCACACCGTCGCAGGTTTACCGTCAGGAGAAGATTGCTGCCAGACGCGAGCAGGAGTACATTATTGCGCAAAACAAGTATCACGATCTGATTTTCAAGGCACCACGCGCAGGTATTATTACCTACCGCGATGCAGAAGTGGGTGGCTATGCGCCTGCAGGGAGCAGGCTGCTTACCCTTTTGGATGACAGTGGTTTTACAGTGGACTGCGATATTACAGAGGCCGAGGCTGCTTCTGTGACCGTTGGCACGCAGGTTGAGCTGAAGCTGGAGGCGATTGGCGAAATATGCCGGGGTACTGTTGTTTATGTGAGCCCTGTAAGAAGCAGGGAAACAAACAAGTTTACCCTCCGCATCAGGCTGGATGAGCCTGGCTCCAATGTAAAGGCAGGCTTGTTTGCCAAAGGTGAATTGCGTTTTCTGCAAAAGCCATCCACTATATATTTACCTAAAAATGCCGTTCTCGAACGGGATGGCAAATATTTTGTCTATGTGCTGGGCAAGGGTAATAAAGCTCTGAAAAAGCCTGTTACTACCGGTGCAAGTAATAATGAAAGCATTGAAATAGTGCAGGGTGTGAAGATAGGCGAAACGGTTATCCTTGATAATCTTGCGCGTCTGCGTGATGGCATGGTGGTTGAGGTGGCCAAGGAGGAGGCGAAGTAATGAATATTACACGCTTTTCTATTAAACGGCCTATCGGTATCTGCATGATTTACATATTAGTCTGCGTCCTCGGTCTTATCAGCTTCTTTCGCATTGGCGTGGAGCTGTTGCCGGACGTAGACTCTAAATTTATCAGCGTCATTGTCAACTATCCGGGTGCCAGTACGGAATCCGTAGAACAGCAGGTGACGAAGCCGATTGAGGACGAACTGTCCTCAATTTCGCACTTTAAGCAGGTGCGTTCCGCTACACGTCCCGGACGTGCGGAGATTTTTGTCGAGCTGGACAGTCAGGCCGATGCTGATATGGTGGCTATCGAGGCAACGAAAAAAGTCAGCCGTATCCGTAAGAATCTGCCGGAGGATATTGATGAGCCTGCAGTGCTCAAGCGTTCCTCCGAAGAATATCCGATTATCCAGATTGCAGTAACGTCTAAGGATAACCTGGACGATATTTTTGCCTTGGCAGACAGCAGCTTTAAGGAGCGCTTGCAGCAGGCAGCCGGCGTAGCCGATGTTGACGTTACCGGCGGACGTGCCAAGGAAATCGTAATCGAGGTTGACAAGGATAAGCTCAATTATTACGGTTTGACTCTGCAGGATATTATTACAGCGGTGCGCAAGGAAAACGTTATTGTTTCTTCTGGCTCTGTCTATACTGATGCTTTGGAAAAAACCGTACGTCTGCAGGCGCAGTATAAGGCTCCGGAGGAGATTCAGCATCTACAGCTTAAGGGTACAGGCGGCAGATATATCGAGCTGGGGCAGGTGGCTAACGTGCAGGCCAAGGATAAGCGTGCCGTGGCCTATAGCCGTGTTGACGGCAACGAGGCGGTATCACTGGAGGTGTATAAGGCCAGCGGCGCCAATATCGTCGACACAGCAGACGGCGTGCTGCAGCAGCTGGAAACGCTGCGCAAGGATTATCCGGACTACGTTTTCACAGTTGTTTATGACCAGTCGCATTTCGTGCGCGATTCCCTAAGCAACACGCTAAAAACGCTGCTCGAAGGTCTTGTGACTACAGGACTCGTTTTATATTTGTTCCTGCGTGGCTGGAAGTCCTCTATGGCAGTTATGATTGCCATTCCGACCTCACTTATTGCAACCTTCTTCCTGATGTATCTGGCAGGCTTTACCTTCAATATGATGTCACTTATGGGTATGGCGCTGTGTATCGGTATTCTTGTCGATGACTCCATTGTTGTGTTGGAGAATATCCATCGCTTTCTGGCGATGGGCAAAAGCGCCGACGTGGCAGCGGAGGAAGGCCGTAATGAGATTGGCATGGCAGCAATTGCTATGACGCTTTGCGACGTGGTGGTATTTTTACCGATTGCCTTCATGCAGAGTGCGACAGGACAGTTCTTTAAGCAGTTTGGCATGACGATTGTTTTTGCTACGCTGATGTCGCTTGTCGTATCCTTTACGCTGACACCGATGCTGGCTTCGCGCTTTTATAAAAATGGTGTGGAGGAGCCTAAGGGCAAGCTGTGGAGCAGGCTGGATGCCTTTGAGGCGCAGACGATTGCCAAATATGATGTTTTGCTACGCAAATGCATCGAAAAGCCGAAGAAGCTGGTGCTGGGAGTGCTGGCAGCCTTCGCGGTGGCGGTGGCGCTGGTACCGCTTGGTATCGTTGGCTCGGAATACATGCCGCGTACCGACGAAAGCGCGATTCAGGTGAATATTGAGCTGCCTACGGGCTTTAACGCTGACCAAACCAACGAGGCCTTGCTGCTGTTTGAGGATTATTTGGCCAAGGTGCCGGAAATCGAGCATTATATGACTAATGTAACGACCACACAGAGCATGGGCAAGCTGGTTATCGCGCTCAAAAGCAGCGATGAGCGAAGTAAGGATGTCTGGCAGGTAGCACAGGGCATCCGCAGCTTTGCCAAGCAGAATCTTGGCGAAATCAAGGTGCGCGTCAATGAGATTCAGTCATCCGTTACCGGTGTTTCGGGCGGTCGCAACCTTGTGCGCTCGCCGGTACAGGTGGAGCTTAAGGGCAGCGATATGGACCAGCTTGTGGCTGATTCCGCTAAGGTGGAGCAGATTTTTGCTTCGACTGCAGGCCTGAAGGATATCAAAAATTCCTATGTAAAGGGCATGCCGGAGCTGAAGGTGACGGTGGACCGCGACAAGCTTAAATATTATCACGCGACAGTCAATGATGTGGCGCAGTCCTTTAACGCCGCTATCGGCGGACGCAGTGCCGGCGTTCTGGCGAACGATGTGCAAAACCATGGCAATGACACCGATATTGCAGTACGCTTTGCCGGTGGCAGTGGCTATGATATTGAAGACGTGCGCGCTATTCCCGTGCAGACAGGCAGAGGAAGCGTCTTTCTTGGCGACCTTGCCGACGTAGAAGAGGGCGTAGGCCCGATTACTATCCGTCGCGTGAACAAGGAGCGCATTATCAACATCCAGTGCAACCTGACGGACAGACCGCTGAACGAGGTAGTTAAGGAGCTGACGCAGAAGCTCAATGCCGCAGGTCTTAAGAGTAGCTATGCTTTTTCCGGTCAGGCGACTACGATGAACGATTCCTTTGCCGAAATGGCTATGGCATTGTCACTGTCACTGCTTTTGATTTATCTGCTTCTGGCAGTGCTCTATGAATCGGTATTTACTCCGTTCATCCGTATGTTTTCGCTGCCGCTGGGCATTATCGGTGCCATCTTCTGTTTGCTGCTGACGCATAATACAATCAATCTGTATTCACTTATCGGTATTCTGGTTATGGATGGTTTGGTAGCGAAAAATGGCACGTTGCTGTTGGACTATACGCTCACGCTGATGCATGAAGGCATGACGGCGAAGGCAGCAGTAATCGAAGCAGGCAAAACGCGTCTGAAGCCTATCTTTATGACAGCACTGACGATGGTGGTGGGCATGCTGCCGACAGCGCTTTCGCTGAGCGCAGGCTCGGAAACGCGCGTGAGCATGGCGTGGGTAATCATCGGAGGTATGATAACATCAACGGTGTTTACGCTTTTGGTGCTGCCGATACTGTTTTTGTGGTTGAAAGAAATATTCCCTAGTAGAATTTAATGTAATAATAAGAATATATGTTGAATATATAAGACTTGTGTAGTATACTATAGACATGAAAAAAGAAAGATTCTCAAAGCGAAATTTAACTTTGCAAAGAAGCTTTCCATATAATATCAGAAGAGCAACTTGCGCCTTTGCTGATTATAAAAGCAAGGGCGCATTTTTTATAGCTATATTGCCGTATAGCTTACAATTTTGCTTGATGCACTTAGTAGCCTGTGGCCATGCAAGACTGGGCAGGGGAAGAGTGGTCAAAATATATTTTTGAGGAGTATGAGTAAACATGAAGAGTAACTTTTCCAAGGGTTTATTGATGACGGCTCTCATTACCGGTAGTGTAATGTGGGGGGGGACGAACGTATTTGCAGAAGAGCTGCAGGAGTATACGCTTGACCAGATGGTTGTAACGGCGCAAAGAACTGAAACCAGGGATTTGGAAACACCTGCTGCTGTTAGCGTTATTACAGCTAATGAAATTGAAAAAAATGGTGCTACAACTACTATGGAAGCACTAAGAAGAGTTGCAGGTGTTACCGATTATTCTTATGGTCCTGGTGGCGATGACTTGGGTTCCAGCTATAGTCGTGTCTATTTACGCGGCTTCGACAAGGGTGCCTTAGTTATGGTAAATGGTGCACCTATTAATATTAATAATTATGCATCTGTAAGTGCAATTCCAGTTAGTGCTATTGAAAGAATAGAAGTTGTTAAAGGTGCCAACTCTGTACTTTATGGTGCTGAAGCACTTGGCGGCGTTATAAATATTATTACTAAGAAAGGTAATGGAGAAACAAAAACAACTCTTAGTGCCACTGGTGGTAATTATTTGAACAAATATAGCGTTACCACTCAAGGCGAAGGTTTTATTGCTTCTTTTGGTAAAGATTATGTTGATAAATTTGAGCATGCACAAATGGATAGACCAGATGCTTTGAATAAAACTAAAACGGGTGTTATTCAGACACCTAATGGTACATATAGAGTTAATGAAAAATATCAAAGAACAAATGCGTTTACTAGTTTAGCATTATCTCCTAATCTTCAGTTTACATGGAATTATTCAAAAATGAATCCTATGTACGGACAGAGAGATTATAAAACCGGCGAAATTGTTTTAACGAGATATGCTTATCATGATACAAAACATGCTGCAAGTTTAATTTATAGTGATAATGAAAATCAGACAAAGACTACTTTAGCATACAATAGCAAAAAAGTTGAAGCTATGAATGTTGCAACTAATGGTAGTGCAAAGCGTGGTGGTGATACAAGTAACTATACTGCTTCTAATATTTATGTCGATAGTCAGAAGAAGTGGGATTTTGGCGAAGATAGCTTAATATTCGGTCTTACCTTAAAACATGAAAAATATGACCAAACATTTGCTAATATGGCTGATAATGATAGAAATAGCTATGGTGCTTACATTTCTTATCATAAGAAATTTGATGATAAATTCAGTTCTACGTTAGGTTTACGTGGTGAAACTTATAGAGCTACTGACTTTGATGATAAAAACAATAATGTATTATTACCTCAGTTGCAGACATTGTACAAAATTAATGATACATTATCCTGGTATACTAACATAGGTAAAGCTTTTGAAATGCCTGCTATAAATTCTCATACTTCTTCTGGTGGTACATCTGCTGATATTATTAAGAAGAATGGCATTAAACCTGAAGAAGGCTGGACATATGAGACTGGTTTAAAACGTATTACTGATACTTCATCTACAAAGTTGGCAATCTTTAATATGGACTATAAGAATAAATTCAAATGGAAATATTTTGATTGGCTGCCTGATCCCAAAAATAAAATTCAAGTTAATATGGGTAAATTTGAAAATACTGGCGTAGAATTAGAGTATTTAAAGAAGCTTAGTGATAAATGGGATTACAATATTAGTGCTACTTATCAGAATCCTAAGTCTTACGATGATGACACTCATAAATGGGCGCAAGAATCTGCACGTATGCAGTTGAATGCAGGCGTAGACTATACTCTTAACAAGTTCTCTGCAAATTTAAATTGTCTTGTATTGGCTGATAGAGAGCCAAGTAGCTACAAATATGGTGGCAATTCAGGATATGACCATGATTTGAAAAATAGATTTTTGGTAAATGCTGCATTTACTTACAGACCAACAGAAAATCAATCAGCTGTATTGAATTTGCGTAACATTTTGGACAGAACTGAACCTGTAAGCACATATGAGTATTATGACCTGCCCTTTAATTGGACTTTAACTTATAACTTCAGCTTTTAACATCATTTGAGTTTGGCGGCGCATTTGCGCCGCCTTTTTTAAAAAGCTTGCTTTAAACATAGGTAATACTATTGGTAAAGTAATATTCGTTTAAATTTGAAAGGGAAACCATGTATCGCTTAATCCTTATGCTTGTTATAGTCTGTATTCTTTCCGGATGCGCAACAGAAAACTTTGGCCAATCTGTGAAGCTTGCAGACAAAGATAACGCAATCGTTGTAACGGACGATACCGGTTATCAGGTAAAACTAAAGAAGAAGCCGGAAAAAATTATGACCAACAATATTTATCTTGATAACATCCTTTTGGGATTAGTGGAGCCTGAAAAAATGCTGTCTGTATCTAAAAATATGGATAACTCGGCAAAATCGTTTAGCAATATGGTAAGTTCATTGGTCGAAAATAAGATTACAAATCCGGGATTGGAAGCAGTTCTGGCTTTAAAGCCGGATATATTCATTGTTAATGAGGTAATTGGTGCAGATAAAATTCAGTCTTATCGTGATATGGGTATACCTGTTTATGTTGTAAGGTTGTCTACAAATATAGAAGAAGTCAAAAATGAAATTATCAAGCTTTCCCGGCTAGTAGGTGAAGAGCAGCGTGGTAAGATTTTAGTCCAAAAAATGAACGATAAACTGGAGAGGATTGAACGCAATATACCACAAGAGCTTCATTACAGTAAAAGTACTGTTCTTGTATCAGCCAATTACGCGTCCTACGGAGGCAAGGGTTGCATGTATGATGATATCTGCAAGCATGCCAAGATAAGAAACGGTATTGCAGATTTGGGAATGAATACCGGACAGACAGTCAATAAAGAGGTCATGATAGAAATAAATCCGGATTTTTTCTTTCTTGCAAAGCCATGGAAGGATAATAAGGCCAAGGATGAGAAATTGCTGGGTGAGTTTTTAGCTGATAAGAGCTTAGAAAATTTGCGAGCGGTAAAAAACGGGAATGTAGCTCTGCTTGATGAAAAATACATTTTTATCGGTCATCAGAATTGCGTATGGTCGGTGCAGAAGCTGGCACATCTGGTTTATGGTGACTGTGTTGTTTTAGAGCCGGAGGAGTTTTTGAAAGGGTTTTGATAATTAAGCATAAAAACATCATGATTAATTACATTTACAGCCTTGAATAGTAACTGAAAAAGCGGTGCGTTAGTACCGCTTTTTTCTTTTGATTTTCTATGAAAAATTATGAAGATTAAGTGGATAAATGGTTTGAAATGATATATAATATTAACTAGATGAGTTGATATACAGACATTGTTTCGTCTATTGTGAAGCCACCGGCATATGACCATGAAAGACTGGATATGCAGGGACTTTTCGATAAATATTTTTAACATGAAGAGTAATTTTTCCAAGGGTTTATTGATGACGGCCCTCATTACCGGTAGTGTAATATGGGGGGGGTACAAACGTATTTGCTGAAGAGCTGCAGGAGTATACGCTGGACCAGATGGTTGTAACGGCGACGAGAACGGAAAAGCGTGATGTTGAGGTTCCTGCAAGTACTGAAATTTTGACGCATGATAAAATTCTTGCTAGTGGTGCTACAAATGCTATGGAGGCATTGTCTAAAGTAAATGGTCTGGAGTTTAAAAGCTATTTCCCAGGTGGTTCTGCTATGACTACTATGACGCCAGAAATCAATATTCGTGGCTTGAGTACTGGTACTTTGGTTTTAGTTAATGGCAATCCTCTAAATTTAAATAATAAATATGTTATTGACGCTATTCCAGTAGAATCCATTGAAAAAATTGAAATTATCAAAGGTGGAGGTTCTATCTTATATGGTTCTGAAGCTATGGCTGGGGTAGTTAATATCATTACAAAAAAGACAGCCAACAATAGCGTATCTATAGGCTATGGTAATTATGGACAACAAAAGTATAATGTTTCTGTCGGCAATGATAAGCTGAAAGTTAACTACGATTTAAAAAAATGGGGTGAAGTTAATAATTTAAGTGCTTCTGCAAATCCCCCAACTAGTAGTGCATATCAATTTAGTCAAGATAGAAATCATAAAGAAAATATTGGTATAGGATACAATATTACTGATAATTTAAGTTTCGAATACAATCATCTTGATTCTAGCGTTGATTATCACAGAAACAAAATTATTAGTAATGTTTTCGATCAATGGAGAGAAACCTATACAAAACAAGATTTATTTCAATTGAATTTTAACAGTGATAGTGTAAAAGCACATATGTGGTATACTCAAAACAAGATTAATTATTATGGTGGTACTAAACCCGGTGTGTATACAAAAAACACTTTAACTGAAACTAAAAACGCTACTTATGGAATAGATGTACAAAAAGATATTTCTTTAAGTGAAAAATCCTTGCTGACAGTTGGTGCAAATGCTAAAAAAGAAAAGTACGAACCTCAAATTATCCAAGGAAATTCTGCTAAATCTTCAGATAAAAAAGAAAGAAATCAATTTGCGGTTTTTGCACAATTGGATCAAAAATTTACAGACAATGATAATTTAATTATTGGAGGTCGTGGTACTTGGACTTCTGGTTCTACAAATGGCGAAGAGTATGATGATTTTAGTGCTTCAGCTCAATATGTTCATAAATTCAACGAAGATAAAAGTGTTTATATTAGCGTAGGCCAATCTTTTATTATGCCTTCCTTCTCTCAAATGTATCCTTCTGGTGTTGCCGCTGGTGCTCCTAACCCTAATCTGAAACCTCAAAAGGGTACTAATTATGAATTAGGTTATAAAGAGATAGCGGGAAATCATCTTTGGAAAGTAGCATTATTTAAAATGAATGTCAAAGACAATATTACTGCTTCTTGGAAAAATGAAGTATGGAATTACAAGAATACTGACTTTAAAAATGTTGGTTTAGAAGCAAGTTTAGCAGTGGATGCTTCTGATAAATTTAGCTATGATATTGGATTGACTGTACATAATCCTAAAAATAAAATTGAGAATGAACCTTCGAAAAAAGGTTGGCAAAGAAAATTTGGTAAATATCAAGTTAAGAGTGGTGTAGAATACAAGCTTGACAAATTTAGAGCTGGTTTTAGTGGTAGTTATGTTTGGGACAGATATTCTAGTCCGTCCAGCAAGGAATCTTATAAAATTAAACCGTATTTTCTGACTACCTTTACTGCTGCGTATGCACCTGATAAAAATAGTGAGTTTTCTTTGATTGTTGATAATGTTTTAAACAGAAATGATAATTTGTCTAATACAATGAGTAATCATGGTGCATATTATGCAACTCCTACCAATTTCCTTGTAAGCTATACCTATAAGTTCTAATAACACTTAACCCTACGGCGGCGCAAATGCGCCGCCTTTTAATATACTGTCAAAATAAAAACGAATTTTCAGAAAAATTACTTGACTATCATAACCTTCTCTGTTAATATAATAAACACAAAGACTAGTCAGAAAAATCAGAAGAAAGGCTATAGAAAATAAATGGTAAAAGTAAAGCAAGATTTATTGAATTCCATTAAAGAATTTACTCTTATGGATGATCCTTTTATGACCAAGGTTTTTGAAGATGATATAGAGCGTACACAATTAATATTGCGGATTATCTTAGAAAATGATACAATCAAAGTAAAGAAAGCATCTACACAAAAACGTCTGAAAAATCTTCAGGGAAGGGACTTACAGCTTGATATCTTAGCTGAAAAAGCTGATGGCACCAAGTTCAATGTCGAAGTACAGAATGAAAGCAGTGGTGCCATTCCCCAAAGAGCACGCTATCATATGAGCCTGTTGGATGCCAAAAGCTTGCCTAAGGGTGAGTATTTTGACAAAATCCCTGAGAACTATGTTATTTTCATTACGAAGGAAGATGTTCTTAAAGGATTGCTGCCAATCTATCATATTCATAGAACGATAGATGAGAACGGTAGCAGCTTTGCAGATGGCTCGCATATTATCTACGTTAACGCCAAAATTCATAATGACACTCCGTTAGGAATGCTGATGCATGACTTTTGCTGTAAGAACCCTGATGATATGCATTATAAAAAGCTTGCCGAAAAAATTAGATACTTTAAAGAAGAGAAGGAGGGCTTGGATAAAATGGGCGATGTAATGGAAAAGCTTATAGCGAAGCGTGAAAAAGAAGCTATCAAAAAGACGGAAAAAGAAGCTCGTATTAGCTTTGCTAAAGAAATGCTTGCAAATAATGAAAGCATAGATAAGATTGTTAAGTACTCTAAGCTTTCGGTGAAGGAAGTGCGTGCGCTGGCTGCTAAAATGAGCGCCTAGGGATACAAACTGATAAAAACAGCGATCACCGCTATGATTGAAGACGAATCTGGCGGTGATTTTTTATTTGCAAAAAATTCCGCAAAAATCTTGCCTATAAAGTAGCTATATAGTTTAAAATAAGATATAATATTAACTGAATGAGTTGATATACAGATATTTTTTGCCGATTGTGAAGCTTGTTGCATATGACCATGAAAGACTGGGTGTGCTGGGGCTTTTCAATAAATATTTTTGATAGGAGTATGAGTAAAATGAAGATGACAAAAGGCTTATTGATGACGGCCCTCATTACTGGTAGTGTAATGTGGGGGGGGGCAAACGTATTTGCTGAAGAGCTGCAGGAGTACACGCTTGATCAGATGGTAGTTACTGCAACAAGAACAGAAAAAAAGGATTTGGATATTCCGGCTGTTGTTGAGGTTTATTCTGAAGAACAGATTGAAAAAAGCAGTGCTGCCAATGCTTACGATGTATTACAAAATACGTTAGGGGTTAATACACAATCTCAAGGTTTCAATGGTACTGGTATGGGTACAATGACAAGTAAGGTTATGATTCGTGCCGTTGAAAAGGGTACTTTGGTTTTGGTGAATGGTGTTCCTATGACCAAGATGGCAAATATAACTTGGAAGATATTCCTACAGAGTCTATTGAAAAAATTGAAGTTGTAAAGGGTGGCGGTTCTGTTTTATATGGCAGTGAAGCTACTGGTGGTGTAATTAACATTATTACCAAAAAAACAATGAGTAATACTGTTAAAGTAGCAGCAGGTAATTTTGGTAGACAACGCTATAATGTGAGTGCTGGTGCAGATAAGTTTAATGTCGTTGCTGGATACGAGCATAGAGGGTTTGCTGATAAAATGAGTGGTCCGAGTCCTACTTCGACATCCAGAGCCATGTATGATTATGGTAAAGGTGAAAGAAAAAGCATTTTGTGGGATTGGAAGATGTTGGATGGTTTAACTTTTACTCATAGCTATTCCAATAACAAGCATCAATATTGGCAAAAGAACTATGATACAAAAGTTAGAACGCAAAACAATTATTATGAAGATACCGACAATATGTTTTTGTTACAGTATGATAAAGATGGCTTGAAAGCTAATTTGTCATATGGTACTCAAGAAAAATCCTATGATCAAGCTCGATTCACTAATGGTGTATTAGGAACTACTACACCTTATTCTTCAAGAAAAGGGCATAATACGAACTTTGATATTCAAAAGCAATTCGAATTAGGCGACAATACATTTTTGATTGGCGCAACATATCAAAAAGAGGATATGGATGCCTATGCTTCTAAGGTAACCTATCCTGGCAGCAAGAAAACTTTCAAAGCTAATTCTAATTATCAGAGAGATAACTACTCATTATATGCATCTTATGATTGGCACTTAACAGATAAGTCTAATTTGATTTTTAACGCACGCCAAACTTGGGCATGTGGTTCTGATGGCTCTCAGACAAATCTTGATAAAAATATTACCACAAATGTTTCAGCACAAAATATGAATAAGTTTACTCCTGAGATTCAATATGTATTGAACTTGACCGAGAATAGCAGTTTTTACGCTAAAGCTGGTAAATCTTTCAGATTGCCGAATTTAACGCAGATTTTTGGTACTGGTAATATTAATCCTGGTTTAGACTTAAGACCTGAACAAGGTACACATTATGAGGTTGGTTATAAGGCTAATATAGGTAAAGGTAATTTGCGTTTCGCATTATTCAATTTTAAAATAAAAGACTCTATTGATGCTGACGTAAAATACGATAATGCCGGTACTATCGAAGAAGTAAATTACTTCAACGAAGATGTGAAAAATACTGGCGTAGAATTATCTTACGCAATGAAACACGATGATAACTGGAGTACTCGTTGGGGAGCTACTTACCAGAATCCTAAGGCACAGAATAAACACACTTATGGTGATATGGGTTGGCATCATATCTACAACAATTATCAATTACAAGGTGCTGTAGATTATGCATTTAGTAAATTTACTGCTAGTATGTCTGTAAATTTTGTGGGTGATAGAGTTTCTACAAGAGCGGCGTTTAATAAACCACAACGTGAACTCAAACCACAGTGCTTTACTGATTTGCATTTCACTTATGCCCCTGAGAAAAATCAAAAGGCATTTTTACACATTAATAATTTGTTTGATAGACTTGACATTACTACAAATAGTACAGCTAACTATTATTCCTTAGGCCGTAACTTCATGGTTGGCTAT
>ENA-ORMN01000524-ORMN01000524.1-human-gut-metagenome-genome-assembly--contig:-NODE-524-length-45896-cov-4.698763_pt1 | contig 45896 bp, 41 predicted proteins | sample MGYA00242102_ERZ508993 | MGnify/ENA primary metagenome ERZ508993 (study PRJEB26280, sample SAMEA2338770) | human gut metagenome | biome: human gut; feature: human-associated habitat; material: faeces...
ATCGCCACCGGCGGTCTCGCCGGGTGCGTCACGCCGTTCTGCCGCCGGGAGATCCGGTACGAGCCGGATCTGCTGCTCATCGGCCTTGCGGTGCTCTGGGAAAAGAACCGCAGCGGAAAAAAAGCATAAAAACCAACGCGCCGGAACAGAAAAGCCTGTTCCGGCGCATTTTGTATTCACTTTTTCCGCGCGGCTCTGCGTCCTTCCGGCACGATTACCGTGGAAGAAACGCCGATGTTCTCCGGCAGATCGGTCATCTCGCTGAAGATGCGCTGCGAGGGCAGACCGCAGTCGGCGACCATGGAGGCCTCCTTTGCAAGACCGCGGCACGAGAGCGCCGCGGCGGTCTCGCCGATGGCCTTGCCGGATTTCATCAGCACCTTTGTGCCGGAAAGCTCCAGCGCCATGTCCAGATTCCCTGTTTCATCCGGATAGATATGCAGCGGCGAGTCCCTGTCGGTGAGACTGGTGCCGAGCGTTGCGGCAACGGCGCAGAAGCTCGTGATGCCGGGGATCATCTGCGTGGCGTACCCCCGGCGGCGCAGCTCGTCAAGCACGTCGTACGCCGTGGCGCAGATCGAAACATCGCCGAGATTCACCATGGCGACGCTTAAGCCCGCGTCCAGCACGCGCGCGATGCTGCTCGCTGCGCGGACATACTCGGCGTTTCGCGCGGACCGTGCCCGTGCCGCGGTAAATTTCAGCGGCACGATCGACTTCCGGCTCAGATCGACGGCCCCGCGGGCTACCTCCAGCGCCGGCATTTCCCCGGAAGCGGATCTCGGCGCGGCAATGACGGGGCAGAAGCCCAGAACATCACACGCCTGGCGTGTCATCCACGCCGGGTCGCCGGGGCCGACGCCCACGGCGTAAAACATTCCTATTCCTGTTTTCACGACGATTGTCCCTCCGTGTGTGCGTCCGGAGAGATGAGCCCGGCCGCTGCGCGGGCTCGGAAGAACGTTTTTTGCATAACCATGCCCTCCTGAAAATATTCATGGGGGAATCTCGCAAAACGAACTTCCAGAGACGCAGCTCCCGAAAAATAAAAGCAGAGCAGCCCAAAGGCTGCTCTGACGGTATTTTCAGAATATCAAAGCGTTTTAATCGGAAACATACCATCCGGTGAAATATCCTGACTCCGTTTCCTCGCTCGCCCGCCTTCCCGGTTTCCCAGTGGCATATTGGGGTCGCTCCGCGTTACAGTTGCCGTTACAGTCCGTGGATCACACACGGTTCCTTCATTCGGATGTTTCTATTCAATTTTACGGGAGATTCATCCATGTAAGCCAAGAATATCACACGATGAATACGATTGCAACGCCTTTTCCTGAAAAAGGCGCGCCGCCGCCGACGGAATGCCCCCTTGACAGCATCGCACATCAAGAGATAGAATACTATTGCGCAGTTTCTGCGCCCATAAACCGTATGCGTCTGTAGCTCAGTAGGATAGAGCGCGAGCCTCCTAAGGTGGCGTTACAACATACAACTCAGAAAAACTCAGTACGGGATTGCAGTTCGACTCTGGTCGGGCTATAATCATATATTAGACACGTCCATATAGCTCAGCTGGATAGAGCACTCGCCTCCTAAGCGAGGGGTCGGAGGTTCAAATCCTCTTATGGACGCCAGCTCATAACGCCGAAAGCCTTTATTTTCAAGGGTTTTCGGCTTTATTTGTTTTCAGTCGCAGATGAGCACCGCATCTGATCTTAGAGCTATGATTACTTAAAAAAATTTTTTGTAGCACCATAAACAGACATCGAACTCTGGTGAAAAAACAAAATTTCCAGCTAATCATTAGCAAGAAAAAGTCTGTTTTTGCTAATCAGAAAGGCATTCCTGCTAATCAGAGCCAAAATGGTGCAAAAAACCTTGCTAATTAAAAAGGTGGCCGTTGCGTGTTCTACGTCGTTATGCCAAATACAATCTAATATTTTTTCGTTTACATAGAGTGTTTATTTCTCCCTTATTAGGGAGTGAATAGACACTCTTTTTTTGTTTCCAGACTGCTTCTGAAGCGACTGGAGGAAAGGAGGTATTTGAATCATGAAAACGCAATATGCCGCTGATAAACCAAGCGACTGTCGATACTGCTACTACTGGAAAAACAAAAGAAAAGGATGTAGTCTGGGCAAAGCAAACTGTTACTATCGGATTTCACCGCCGCCTAAACTTAAAAGCGATTGCGATGGATGCCCTTATGGGCGAGCGCAGCCCTGCATTGGGTGGTGTACGAAAAAGCTCTTGCGTGAGGTCATCGGAAAGGGGTGATGGAAAATGAAGTTGCGATTACTGGCGATGATCCTTGTTCGCTGTCCTTATCGTATCAGGGATGGCACTCTTAAAATGGCTCCTCTGAGCACAGAAAGATTCTTCAGGAAAAAGGCGGTGAGGAGGAGCAATGTATGATTATTTCTACGGACAGCAGGCAGAGCTATTTTCATTCTATCGGGTTCCCAAAGTTCTGTTTACAGACGAAAAATTCTCGAATATATCTTCTGATGCAAAACTGCTCTATGGTATTATGCTTGATCGTATGAATTTATCGGCAAAAAACGGATGGGTGGATGAACTTGGTCGGGTCTATATTCTGCATCATCCGGAAGGTGTTGACTTGATGCCTGCCAACATTGAGTTATCCGGTTTGGAGGTATCGTTGGTTAATGCTATGAGTCGAGAAACTATTCTCAAGCAATATCTGGATACCGTAAAACAGAACTATGATTTCATTCTTCTGGACTGTATGCCCTCTTTGGGGATGCTTACAGTTAATGCACTAGCTGCGGCAGACAACGTACTGATTCCAGTTCAGGCGGCATATCTCCCTGCGAAAGGCTTGGAACAGCTTTTACAGACTATCAATAAGGTACGCCGCCAAATCAATCCGAAGCTACGAATTGAGGGCATTCTGCTGACAATGGTAGATAGCCGCACGAATTACTCCAAAGACATCAGTAATCTGATTCGGGAAAATTATGGTGGCAAACTCAAAGTTTATAAGACAGATATTCCCCGTTCGGTTCGTGCTGAAGAAATCAGTGCAGAAGGAACCAGTATTTTCAAGCATGATCCGAAAGGCAAAGTAGCCGATGCCTATCGAGTATTGACGAAGGAGGTGTTGAGCAATGCCGAAAAAAGGCGGAAACATCAGCTTGAGCAGCTACGATGATATTTTCCAGACCGACCAGTCACGAGAGGAAGCTCAACAGGAACGAGTGCAGGAAATTCCGCTTTCTGAACTCCACCCTTTTAAGGGACACCCCTTCAAAGTGCTGGATGATGAAGCCATGCAGAAAACTGTCGAAAGTATCGCACAGTTTGGTGTTATGACTCCTGCAATCGCCCGCCCTCGTCCGGAAGGTGGTTATGAGCTAATCGCTGGACACCGCCGCCATCATGCATCTGAACTTGCGGGAAAAGAAACCATGCCAGTGATTGTGCGAGATATGGACGATGATGCCGCCACAATTTTGATGGTGGATTCCAATCTGCAAAGGGAAACGCTCCTCCCCAGTGAGAGAGCTTTCGCTTATAAGATGAAATTGGAAGCTATCTCCGGCGCTGTGAATATGGCTGGTGTTTGGCTGATCCCAAAGGACGCGGAAAAGCCGACTGATAGACGCAGAAAGGAGTTTCAACATGAATAATGTTTTAATTATCGAAGATGATAAAGAAATTTGCGTTATGATAAAAGACCATCTGGAAAAGTACAATTATCAAGTCTTCTTCACACTTACTGGTGCAAATGCGATTGAACGTATAAAAGAATTATCCCCGGATTTAATTATTTTAGATTTAATGCTTCCTTTTATCAGTGGAGATGAGTTAATTAGAAATATCAGAAAATTTTCAGACGTACCTGTAATTGTTGTTTCTGCAAAAAGTTTAACATTCAACAAAGTCGAACTGCTACGCTTGGGTGCTGATGACTATTTAACAAAGCCGTTTGATTTGGACGAATTACTAGCGCGAATTGAACGCAATTTGCTAAGAAGTCAAAAAGATACTCCCAATCTTTGTTTGACCTTTGGAGAACTTTCCATTAATACATCTTCAAAAATAGTTACTGTTGCAGACGAAATTATTGTGCTTACAGCAAAAGAGTATCAACTTGTAGAACTACTGGCGAAATATCCTGATAAAGTTTTTTCTAAGCAAAATCTTTATGAAAGTATTTGGCAAGAACCATTTGCAAGGGATAATGATGTCATTAACACACATATAAGTAACTTACGAAAAAAATTAAAGGGCGAAGGCTGCCGAATTAAGACCATATGGGGCTTGGGTTACCGATTTGCAAAGTGAGCTTTAGATAATCTTTAGCTTTACCTTTAGATTATTCAAGGAATTGTCTGCGATACTAAATAACAAGAAAGGAGCTGTGAAAATATGAACGTAACAGTTTTTGAAGCTATCAACATCACAAAAAAGTATCGCAATACACTAGCCCTAAATCAAGTATCTATGTCTGTAATGCAAGGAGATATTTATGGGTTTATCGGAGAAAACGGTGCCGGTAAAACAACAATGATTCGTTTACTAACCGGACTGGCGGAACCTACTACTGGCAAAATTGCTTTATTCGGTGAAAGCAATAAGAAACTTGCAAAGCAGCGTGATCGCATTGGCTGTATTATTGAGAGCCCTTCTCTTTATCTTGATATGACAGCCTATGAAAATTTGGAGGTACAACGTTTGCAACGCGGTATTCCAGGAAAAGGTTGCATTGATAATGCTTTAGCATTAGTTGGTTTGAAAGATACCGGAAAGAAAAAAGCAAAAGATTTCTCTTTGGGTATGCGGCAGAGACTAGCTCTCGCAATCGCTTTGCTTGGGAATCCTGAATTTCTCGTACTAGATGAACCAATTAACGGACTAGACCCTACTGGAATTATCGAATTAAGAAACTTACTCAAAAGACTAAATAAAGAACGTGGAATCACTATTTTGATTTCAAGTCACATTCTCACGGAACTTCATCAATTAGCAAATAGATATGGTATCTTACATGAGGGGAAACTTTTACAGGAAATTACCGCTACAGAGTTAGACAAACGCTGCAAAAAGCATTTGTTGTTGCAAGTGAATGATGTAGCTGCTGCTAGTGTTTTATTGGAAAGCAAACTGAATACTTCAAATTTTACTGTTATGCCAGACAAAAGTATTCATCTATATGATTATGTTGAAAATGCCGGAAAAGTATCAGCGTTGCTAAGTGCAAATTAAAAATCCTGTTGCATCTATTCCTACAGAAGAATATTCAAAACTGTTGGAACGCTTTTATGTAGCAGATGTTTCAAGAAGTAATGGTACGTCTGGACAAGGACTTTACATTGTGAAAAAGCTATTACTTATGATGAATTATACAAATCCAATAATTAAATTTACATAAACCATATTATTGACTTTACCTCAAATCTGTAATGATGACATGCTGTTTCATAAGATACCTTATATGTCTGATTACATTTAATGATGATGTGTCGCCTTTTTATAGATTATATACGATATAAATGCAGTTACCAACTCAGTAACTCCAAATGACCACCACACTCCATTAACCTCATATATCCTTGAAAGAATAAATGCAACTGGAATTATAATAACTGCATATCTGAATACTGATATTACAAGTGATGGAAGTCCTTTTCCCAATCCTTCCAGTGCACCAGAGGCTGTTACAGATACTGACGATACGATAAAGCCTGCACTGATTATTCTAAGTGCCTTGGCACCGGCACTAATTGTATTTGCATTAGTTGTGAATAAGCCTATAAGCTTATCTGGTATTTCAAGGCATATAGCTGTTCCAGCACACATAATTATTAATACTATTATTGTGGCTGTCGAATATATTTTCTTAACCCTCTTATGCTCTCCTGCACCATAATTATATCCGATTAATGGTCTCATTCCCTGAACAACTCCATTGGCAGGCAGATAAAGAAATGTCTGTAACTTGTAATATACACCAAGCACGAATACATATGTCTGTGAAAATGCTGCTAGTATTACATTAAGTGCTGATATTAACAGTGAAGGAAGTGCCATATTAAGACTGGCTGGTATGCCGACCGAATACATTTTCAGACATAATGTTTTCTCTGGCTTCATACATTTTCTTGTAAAACGAACTGGCATAGGTCGTAGTATATATATGATAACATACACAAGAAGGCTTACTGTCTGTCCTATTCCTGTGGCAATTGCCGCTCCTCTTATTCCAAGATCAGGGAATATTCCTACTCCGAATATAAGCATCGGGTCAAGCAGGATATTAGTTATACAGCCACCAAGCATTGCCGTCATTGATGCTGTCATTCTTCCAACTGCCTGAAATGTCTTTTCAAACACCAGCTGCCATGCAAGTATTGTTGAAAATGCAAATGCTATATATGAGTATTGAAGTCCTAATTCTACAATACTGCTGTCATTAGTAAACATACAAAGGAATGGCTTTATAAGCATAATACATCCTGCTGTCATTACTATTCCGTGTATTGTCGCAAGTAATATCCCCTGACTTGCGGCTTTGTCTGCCTGTACCTTATCCTGTGCACCCATATAAAATGATATTACTGAATTTATTCCTATTCCAAAACCTATCATTACCGAATTAATAAAGTTCTGCATTGGAAACACAAGCGATATAGCAGTCATCGCGTCTTCGCTTATCTGTGCTACGAAGAAGCTGTCTACAATGTTGTAGAGTGAATTTACAAGCATTGATATAACCATTGGAAGTGCCATAGTTATCAGAAGTTTTAATACGTTTTCTTTCTTCATATAAGTCTGATCCATACTTATCTCCTTATCTTATTGGGGTAAATCCCCTATTTCATAAAAATGAATGTGCTAAACACATTCCTGTGCCGAGTGCGGTCGCCTGCGACCAATTACATCTTCGCACGAGTGTGCATTATTGGCACATAGTGCCTTTTGTGTAATAAGGAATCACGATAGAATTCCCTATTACACAAAAATAGCCACATAGCTGTGATTAACAGCTATGTGGCGAAAAATAGATTCAACTAGAAAAATCCACATATATTTTATAAATTAATTGTAGCTGACAGCCTTTGTTATTATCATACTCAAGGCTATGGTATTATAACATTATGTATTTTTAAATGTCAAACCACTTTAATATGTTTCTTGCAAGTTCTTTATGTCCCTGTTCGCTTAGGTGTTCCCTGTCTATTTCGCTTGGCTGTGCTGCATCTGAGGCTGATAAGAAATCTATTGATTCTTTTTCTGCAATTTTGCTGTATACACCTGCAAGCTTCTTAGATACTTCAACAGAAGCTTCTGAGAACTCAGGGTCGTAGTCCTGCTCCCACACACCTTTTCCAAGATGTATCGGTGATACAAGAAGTATTCTGCTGTGTGGAAGGCAGCTCTTTACCTGATTAATTAATCTCTCCACACCCTGTCCGATAACTTCTGCCGAAGCGTTGTATACTGTCTTGCAGTCATTAGTTCCTAACATTATAATCACATCTGTTACTGGATTGTGCGACTCTAATATTGTTGGAAGGAGTTTGAATGAATTGCGGCCATCTCTTAATGGGTCGTCAAATACTGTTGTTCTTCCGCACAATCCTTCCTCTATCACACGATATTCATTATTAAAATGTCTATTAAGTTCATTATCTAAAATACTTGTCCATCTTACGCCCCAAGGGTAACGCTGGTTAGTCTTAGGGATAAGCCCCCAGGTGTTGGAATCTCCAAAACATAGTATCTGCTTCATATGGTATGCCTCCAATATTATATAAATTTATTGCTTTTGAATTGCATTACACTTTCAAATTGCATTACAGTGGTGCTCTAATTCAATGTTATGACAACGGACATTAGAAAAGCATTGTTATATAGTGAGGCGTGCTGGATTGTTATAAGCAACAAAGACACGTTTGCACTAAGTGTCGCTCGCAGCGGTACTAAAGTGCTAAAGAACAGCACTTAAGGACCGGCGGCTCCCCCTTGTCTTTTTATGCTTATATCAATCCAGCACTTGACGGTAGGGTTGCGATGGCTTTTCTAATTGGGCGTTGTTACAAAATTCAAATAAGTTATCAACTTGTAATTGCTATTTACATATATTTATTGTATGTTTATAGGATTATTATATGTTATTATTGGGGGATTGTAAAATTGATATATTTTATGCCTTGTTATAGTTTTTAACTATAGCAAGGCATTTTTAAACACTGACCATATAAAAAGATATTTTTATTTGGTTAATCTGTAAAGTCCTGCCACTGGGACTTTTCAATCGGGCTTGTTACTATACATTCGGGGGCTGGGGACAATATGTGCCTTACCACCTTAAAGATTTGGCCGGCATCACACAGGAGGCTGTCGGCATCTGCGAATTTTACTCTGGTCATTGCATTACATTCTAATAATGCCTGGTCAAGCTTTACAAAGTCTTCTGATATATGTGGCTGGATAGCATTGTAATGCTTTCTTACATATACTGTCTTTATAGATTTATCTGGCATAATTATCTGTAGTTTCATTGGTTTGTCTGACAGTCTGTTAGGTATGTTAAGCACTTCTTCAACGCTGTGAATGTATGTATTACGCTCATTGCCAACTCCTATAAGAAGTATCTTTCCACCACAGTCTTTTAAGCGGTCATAACAGCCGCCCGGTGTACAAGGTGTGTTATTGTATTCTTCACCTGCAAGATATTCTTTGGCACTTACACCTATTCCTGCCATACTGTGTGTTGGGTGAAGTGAACGTATTACCCCATCTCTTTTAAGAAACAGATTAGTAAGTATCCCAACACAGGACGGCGTAACCGCTGGGTCGTATACTGGATTGTCCTCGTTAATATTTTTCCATGTATGGGTTGGAAGCAGTAAAAGTCCGTCCTTAAAATATTCTATTAGGGCATCAAGCACTGTATCTGCCCTGCCTTCTACTTCCCCTATGGATTTCATTGAAGAATGAACAAGTATTGTTTCTTTTCCTGTAAGCCCCATAGCCTTTAAATATTCTTTTAAATCTTCCTTTGTATACATACTAACCCTCACTTCTTGTAATTTAATCCATCATTGATTATATATTGGATAATCATTCTTTGTTTCTTACCTTTTTTCTTACAAATACAAGACATATTGCCTGCATTACAATTGTTATAAACCACGAAGCTGGATACGATATGAATAACTCATACAGACTTCTATGGCTTGGGAATACACCATATATCCACACAAGTCTTGTCCCAACTGTACCTACAATTGAAAGGACCATAGGAACTGCTGAATAACCTACTCCGCGCATAGCTCCTGGAAGCATATCCATAATGCCACACAGAAAATATGGTATTGTCGATATTGAAAGTATCTCCATACCACACTCTATAACCTCACTCTGGTTCGTGTATATACCAAGTATCTGGCGTCCTAAAATGTATGAACCACCACCGATAACTACTGACACTATAACCGAAAGTATCATACAGTCAATTAACACCTTATCCATTCGCTTGAATTTTCTAACGCCATAATTCTGGCTCGTAAAGCTCATACACGCCTGTGTTATTGAGTTGACAGACACATAAAGAAAGCCAAGTATATTATTAGCGGCTGTATAACCTGCCATTGCTATCTCGCCAAATGAATTAACTGATGATTGAAGCAATACATTTGAAAAGTTAATAACAGTACTCTGTATTCCTGCTGGAAGTCCTACACTTAGTATCTGTAAAAGGTAATATTTTCTTATTCTTAAATCCCTTATTCTTAACTTGTAATCTGACTCTGTTGTCATAAGGCATCTTATTACAAGAATACACGATATAAGCTGTGAAGTAACTGTTCCTATAGCAACACCTGCAACACCCATTTTAAATATTATCACAAGCACAAGGTCTAAAACCGCATTGGTAGAACCTGCTATTATAAGATACATAAGTGGTCTTTTCGTGTCACCTACTGCCCTTAATATTGCCGCTCCATAGTTATAAAGCATAAAAAATGGCATACCACAAAAATACAGTCTTAAATACAGTGCTGCCTGTCCAATTACATCATCTGGTGTGTCAATAAGGACAAGTGCCTCTCTTGCGGCAGCAATGCCAATAATGCACATAACAACACCACTTATTGCCGCAAGTGCTATGGCTGTATGGACTGTCTCCGACATTTCTTTAGCTTTGCCTGTTGCATAAAATCTTGCCGCAAGTACATTTGCTCCTAGTGAAACACCTATAAAAAGATTGGTAAACGTACTAATCAGTGCCGTTGTGGAGCCTACCGCGGCAAGTGCAGTACTGCCTGTGAATCTTCCAACAACAATTATATCTACAGCATTAAACATAAGCTGTAACATACCTGAAAGCATTAACGGAAGTGCAAAGGAAATTAGCTTATCCATTAATGTACCATTACACATATCTATTTCATATTTATTATTTTTCACAACTTTATCCTCTTTCTATATATAAACAAGAATGTGCAACGCACATTCTAACACCGAGCACAGCCGCTTACGACATACTACAGCTTCGAGCGAGTGTGCATCATCGGCACATAACATCTGTTAATAATCAGAAAGACATTACTACATTTTATTAGCAGAACTTCTGTTTATTAATGACTACATCCTTAATCGTGTCTGGACGACCGTTTAAAGGTTCAATCTTAGCGAATTCCTTACAGTCTGTACACACAATGCCATCCATATCAATATTTCTGAAGTATGGAACATCTTCTTCATTATCCATAGCTATTGTTTCATTACGGTTAAGCAGGTTGAGTACATAACCCATAGTAAGTATAACTGCCTCACCCTTTATATTAACCATATCGATATTGCGTATTGTGATATTCTCAACAACACCGCCTCTGCCTAGTGCACTCTTTATTCTTACACCTACATCCGTACCTATAAATGTGCAGTTCTCAACAAGTATATCCTTAACACCTCTTGACATTTCACTTCCGATTACGAAACCACCATGTCCTTCATTAACAACACAATCGTGTATATATATATTACTACAAGGTCCATCTATTGTTCTTGCTATTGCATTCTTGCCTGCTTTGATACATATTGCATCATCACCTGTCTCAAATACACTGTGGTGAATATGGACATTAGTACAAGACTCTACATCAATGCCATCACCATTCTGTGCATAATAAGGATTGCGTACCTTAATATTGTCAATTGTGACATTCTCACAGAAAAATGGATGTATATTCCAGGCTGGTGAATTCATAAATGTTACACCACTTAAAAGTACGTTAGTACAATGACGCAGGCTCACCATTACTGGTCTGTAGAAATCATAATAATCTCTTGCTTCTTCTAAAGCTTCATCTTTATCTGACTGGATATTCTTCTCATTACCAAGAAGGCTTGATTTAGTAGGCATCCATATCTGTGTTTCTTTAGTTTCAAATACGTTATCACTCTTTTTTAGAAGCTGTTCCCACTGTTTATCTGTTACCTTGAACTTCTTAACCGGACGCCATTCATCACCACTTCCGTCAACCATACCCATACCTGTAATTGCAACATTTACCGCATTCTCTGCTGTAATAGGTGATACAGTTCTTATGCATGGCTGTCCCTCATAATTAGTTATAATTAAAGGATAATCTTCTTTGGATTTTATGAACTTAAGAAGTCCCTGACTTTCAATTCTTATGCTTACATCTGATAAAAGACGTATTGGTGCACTTGCCCATATTCCTTTAGGAATTACAATTGTACCACCACCATTTTCTGAAAGTTCTTTTACCTTATCATTAATTACTCTGGCATTATGTCTTCCTGTTTCAATATCAAGCTTTCCGCTTATTGCTCCACAATCACTTAATAATACCTCAAGTCTTTTAAACTGGGGAACAGTTACCTTATAATCTTCTCTATACATTCTTTCTCCATTCTGCCTGTTTCTGGCTTTAACATTTTGACTGCATAAACACTGATTGCATACTATTATATACAATTGTTTACTATTATTTATTGTTATTTCGTGCTATATTTAATATTAACATTTACAATTCAAGTAATCAATGAAAGGATAATATTCATCGATGCAAAATATCAAATCGAATATGTCTTTAATTAATAAAAGCATATATTTTGTTATTGCCGGACTTGCAGTTATATGTACCGCCATATTCTTTAGCACCAGAATAACAGGATTATGCCTTAATAATGAAACAACTGCTTCTATATATAATGATTTTAATATACAGTATAATGAACATAATTATACAACCGAACTTCCAATAAAATTAAAAGAAAAAACAAGACACATAACAATTAAAAAGCATATCAAAGCTGACGAACTTGCTGGTGATTATATAGCATTTTACGCTTATAATTCTGCAATAAATGTATACATCAATGATGTGCAGGTATACAGCGAATAAGATATTATGGACACAATAGGTATGGCACGCCCTTCTCACTGGTACTTTATAAAAGTGCCACAAAGTGACTTTACACTTACAATAACTATGGCTTCACAGCTTAATATAAAGAACCTTCTTGAGCTTCACAGCGGAACTAAAAGTGCTCTTATATATTATCTTTTTGCCAGACACTCATTTCCTGCTATAACAGGTGTACTTGCTTTACTTTGTGGCATTATAATATTTTTTGCTTCACTTTTTATTAAAACTGAACTGTGCATAAGACTGCGCTGGTTAAGTATTATAACTGCTATTGCTGGTATCTGGTCTATGTGTAATTCAACAATATTGCAGATATTTATAAGCCGTGGCTCATTCACATCATATATAGGCTATGCCTGTTATTTTCTGTTTCCATTGACCATAACAGGTTACCTGCTTACTTACGAAACATTCGCCGATGAAAAATATTTCAAATTCTTATACTGGATTGAATTTGGCTCAATCATAATAATTACTATGTTACAGTTAAGCCATATTATTATATTATCCAATGTATTATTGATAGTACATATTGAATTAATTACAACATTTATAATGACAATAATAACATTTATACGAAACCATAATGTTATTTCAAAGCAGGAAACTGAAATATACACAGCATTTATAATAATAAGTGTATTCCTGACTATGGATATACTTAGATATTATTCTACCAGACCATCTACTGGCAGGGTCAAATATTCCATCTACGGATTGTTTATTCTGCTTATGTATTTTGCCGGCTCTATATTCATTGTTACACGCAATAACTTCGTTGAACATACACGCAACCGCATATATAAAGAGCTTGCATTTACTGATGGCATGACTAAAATTAACAACCGCTCTGCATTTGAAGTCTATATGGAAAAGGAGCGCAATAAGCCATCTTCCGGCGGCTGCATAATGATTGCCGACCTTAATAACCTTAAGCGTATTAACGATACTTACGGACACAGGCTTGGAGATGAAGCCATTATTAACACTGCTAATCTTATCAACGATAATTTTAACGACATTGGTAACTGCTACCGTATCGGCGGTGATGAATTCTGTGTCATTTCCAATATATCTGATATCAATATACTGCTTAGAAGAATTGATAATTTCCTTGATGATGTCAAAAATATTGCGGCTGACAAACATTATCCATATTCCGTTGCCACAGGTTACGGTATAATCGATGATAGTGGAATTGATCAGTGCTTTAAGGTTGTTGATTCGAAAATGTATCAGAATAAAAGGGCGAGCAAGAAAGGTCGTCTTAACTAGACAAAAAAGCACCATCCATAATTACTGTTATGAAACACCTCTAGCAGTCAGATTTCAGGTCTGGCTTTTGTGGTATTTCATACAGACTTTGTGGAGGGAACATTTTATTTTATACACCTATAATTTATTCAATTGTTATAACTTAATTCTAATTATTACAACTTATCCATATGAAACTTTCTTAAATCCTCTATTTCATCACATAACTCCCTGCTTGAACACGTTGAACAATCCATAACAAGCCCATTGAATATGTGGTTAAGTGAATCAGTTATCTGCTCACATCTGCCTGCATACTGCTTAAGCATTGTATAATCTGCACTACCTGATGTAATAAAGTATATCTTTACAGCCTCAACTTCTTCTCTTGTCTTATAAGCTCTTATAAGCTCTGAACCTATATTAGAAAAGCTTATATTACTATTTACAGCTTCCTTTGATATTCTTACCGGCTCTCTTTCTTTAACTGATGATATTCTCATCATAAATCCATCCGGATATGTATTGTATCTTACATAATCGACAGCTCTCATAACTGCATATAATGCACCTTTTTTAGTGTCATCAAGCACATTTTCCTTAAGCCTTATAAATGTAAGTCTTGCATATGGTATATCTTTGTCAATGCTTGTCATATCATCACCTATAAGATACACTCCGTCTGTATCAACAACAGCTTTATCCGTAGTAAATGCCAATGCACTCACAGCCTCATTCATTCCGCCGCCAAGCTCGTATGCCATATCACTTCTTAGCACAAGCTTTTCTTTATCATTCATCTTCCAGTGTGCATTATTATCAAGCCTTCTGCACTCTCCATATGCCTTTATATTCTGCATTACACAGGCTATATCCTTATCATATAACTTCATACTCATTTATTCTTCTTATCTGCCTCACGTCTGTTCTTTGACCAGTTATAATATGCCGTAAGCGGTTTTATAAGCTTTGAGGCAAATTTCATATCAAGATTAAAGAAATATATAAAAAGGCTGAGTATAAACAGCACCGCAATAACAATCGCTATTATTCCAATTATCTTTAATATTATCATCTGGCCATTCCTTTCTGTCTGGCATATTCAGCCGCTCCTAAAGCACCCATAAGCTGTGGATCTATAGGAAGTTCTACCACCTTAACCTTTAACACCTTCTCTATAGCCTGCTTTAAGCCCTCATTCTTGGCACAGCCGCCTGTAAGTGTAACTGATTCAACAACTCCTGCCTTCTTAGCCATTACAAAACATCTCTTTGCTACCGAAAGCTCAATTCCTGCGGCTATCTCCTCCATTGGCTTTCCTTCTCCTACAAGTGAGATTACCTCACTCTCTGCAAATACAGCACATTGTGCTGTTATAGGGATAACATTTTTAGCTGTTAAAGAAAGCTTGGAGAACTCATCAAGGCTCATCTCAAATGCCCTTGCCATTGACTCAAAAAATCTTCCTGTACCAGCCGCACATTTATCATTCATTGAGAAATTAAGAACTGTTCCATCTGTATCTATAGCAATACCCTTAACGTCCTGCCCACCGATATCTATTATCGCCTTTACATCTGGTGCGGCAACGTGAACACCCATAGCGTGACAGCTTATCTCTGATATGTTCTCGTCAGCAAATGGTACTTTATTACGTCCATAGCCTGTTCCAATAAGATAATCAAGTTCGTCTGCACTATTAAGCCCGTCTACTAAAGCTACAGCCTCATCTAAGCTGTCTTTAGCACTAAGCACTGGATTAATTCTGCTTCTTTTAGTGATATTTGCTGCTATTTTTCCTGTTTCATCTAATATAACGCATTTGGTGTAAGTACTTCCTGCATCACAACCGCCATAATATTTAGCCATATTATTATTCCTTTCTTATCTTTATGAATTCTTACCAGTTCTGTGAGTCGTCAAAATCTTCCAATGTAGGGTCAAGCGGCTCTTCACGGAATACAGTTCTCATATATCTGTTGATTTCTGTCCTCATATCTCTTCTGCTACCGTCCTCAGGACACATAAGATTATGTGTTACCCATATAAGATGTACGCCGTGCTTTCTTGCTTCTTCCTCAAATAAGCCGTGATATCCTGACATTGATTTACAGCCCATATGTACATACATAATAACTATGTCTATATTAAACATCTCACAATAACGCCATAACGCTTCAACACCTGTTTCATAACCGCCATTAGAACGATTACGCATAATCATATTCTCATACAGATATGCAAGGTCAAGCATTGCCTGATGTTTATCCTCTGTATTGACCATCTCTGTTGATACCATACTTAACATATCGGTTATTGTAACTATACCCCAGCAGTTAAGCAGCCATATTGGAAGTGCTGTATAATATGCCGCCTGAACACCCCACGTCATAGCACGGTGTCGGTATTCCCTTGCCGCAAGCTCTTTCTTCTTATAGCCTTCCATAGCCATTCTTGTGAGCTTCTTATCCATATCAAGAAATGCCTGGTTTCTTCCGCCTGCCGCCTGATATACACCATATCTGTAAAGTGCAAGTGTAACACCCATAACCTGCGGATAGTCAGTCTTTGAGATTTCCATCCATTCAAGGAATTCTTCTGTCTCTGCATTGAACCTTTTCATACTTTTAAAGAAAGCATCCCAGTTAAACTTTTCTCCTGTCTGCTCCTCAATAAAATGTATTGCATTGACAACTTCTTCTGCCGCATATTCCTGCACGCTTTCCTGCCTGTGCCTTATAGGGACAGCAAGCTGGAATGTTGGAATCTTAAATGAGCGTGCCTCAATTCCATTTCCCATAAGACTTCCATCACAGGTTGTATTACACTGTACAGCACAACAGCCAATAAGCGGGAAATCGTCTGCAAGTGCAACTCCAAGCTCTGCCGCCGGCATAGGACATACATCTGTCGGAACTCCATATTCGTGTGTTACATCAACATAATAGCTAACTCCATTCTGCGACATCATTGAGCTTGTATACACGGCTGGAACTTCAACTGAAAGCCACACAAGATTAGGAAATCCACCCATAAGTGTACTCATCATATTCTCATCAAAAAGAACAATCTTCTTATTAAGTTCCTTATCATTGCCGATTGCAGGGTCTGCCCTAAATATCTGTCCAAGCATACCACATATATCTGTAACAATAAGTCCCAGTGCCTGATGTGCCATACGAAGCTGTAAGCCTCTCATTCCTTCCGTATGCCTGTCCATAAAATCAGGCAGTGCAAGATAATTAAGCATCCAGCGGTATCTGAAAAAGCCTTTTATATTATTAGGTTTTATTATAAATGTAATCAAAGTTTTCCAATATCCAAGCCACCTTACATAGTCATACCATGTATCTTTGAAACCTCTCCATTCACGTCTTTTCTTAGGTTTCTTACCAGTATAGAACTTACCAAGCGGCTCACTTCCAAGTTTACCTGACATAGCCAATCCTTTCTTAACCATATATCTGTATTTTTATTGTTAATTTCTTAAATGTATTCTTTCAGTCATACATTTACATCTTAATATTTACATCTTATTATTCATTTATTATTTTTTAAGCTTCTTAAGCTCAAGGCTCTCAACAAATGCCTGTATTCGTGTCCTTATCTGTCCCGAATTACCTGCTACATAAGGTCTGTCAATTGATAACACCGGATATCCGTATTCTTCACGCATAATATGAAATGCCGAAGCTCTCTCATATCCCCAGTAATCGCAGAACTTTATCTGCTGGTATATAAGCCCGTCTGCCTTGTATTCTTTGGCAATGCTGTCTACATATTCCTGACGTTCCTTAATCTTAGCTGTATTCATATAACGTGGACATTTGCCCCAGTGCATATACTGCCTGCATATCTGCATAAGTACATCTTCCGTGTCATTAAGAATAATCTCGCTTCTTCCCGGAAGTGAACCAAAACAGAACCTGTCAGCAACAACTAACGCACCAGCCTCCTCACAAAGCTTTATAAGCTCTGGATTATCAATCTCCGAACCTACCATAACAACCTTTGCCCTGTAATTCTTCTTATCATCTGGCTGTCTTGTGCCCAACTCCTTAAGCGTATCCTCCAGCTTTTCAATAAGTGCCTCTTTAGGACAGCAATATGTCGCAAGGCATAACACTGCGAATTCATAGCCTGTTATTCTTGGATTGTCTTCTTTTCTGTAGTCACCAATCTGTGTTATGAGCCTGCTTATCTTATTCTGCAAATCAACTGACTTTCTTAATGCTTCATCTGATATATCAATTCCATACACCTTGTTAAGCGGCTCTAATACATGTGCCCTCATCTGCCTTACATAATGTCTTAATGCTGTTTCATCGTCCTTCATAGGAACATCAGAATATTCCACAAAGAACTTTTCCTTGGAACATAAATTCTGTCTTTCTATATTCTCAACGCACCTGTTCATCTGTGCACACGCATCAGGTGCTATTATGCAGTCAAGAAATTCAAACCCTCCCTCGATTGCTCTTTCAAGTATGGCACGACAGCCCTCACAAAGCATACTGCTCATATAATATGTACCCATCTCTATAGAACCTGTTCTTGGTGCTCTAAGTCTTACCGAGAAACAGCCAGGAAGATTAATTAGTGGCTCTGGAATTTGAAAACAGACTGCTCCAATTGCAATACTGCCTTTATTCTGTGCTTCTCTTACAAGGTCATTATTGACCTCCTCTAATAGTTTCTCAAAATAATATAAATGCTGTAAATCCTTCAAAAATATTCCTCCAATACTATATCAAACCAATATTGCAAAGTGCCTCTGCCGCCCCTGCAACAATTCTGTCATCATCTGAAAGTGTAAGTATATTCTCGCCCTTAATATCTGCCTCTGCCAGTTTCATATCATTTTCAATTACAGATAATAATGGAAGCCCACTTATATCCATAAGTTCTATCACTTTCTTATCCGGTATGCGGTTAACTATAACTCCAGCTTTCTCATACATAACAAGCTCATCTGCAACATTTTTAATAGTCTTAACTACCTGACAGCCTTTCTTGCTTGCATCTGTTACAAGCACAAGATGTGTAACCTTTTCCATAACACGCCTGTTAATCTGCTCAATTCCAGCCTCGCCGTCTATAACCACATAATCAAACTGTTCAGAAAGAAGTGTTATCACCTCTTTAAGATATGAATTAATCCGGCAGTAACAACCAGCCGTTTCCGGTCTTCCTATCGCTATAAATGCATAGCCGTCCTGTTCTTTAATTGCATCATATATCTCATACTTCGCCTCACCTAACAGCTCAACTGCTGACTTGGTATCGCCGTCCTCTACATTTTTAATGACTTCTTTTCTTATATCATCTATTGTCTTGTCCACTTCTATGTTAAGCACTGTAGAAAGTCCAACCGCAGGGTCAGCATCAATCGCCAGTATCTTCTTATCTGGGTATTTCTCCACAAGCACTTTAACAAATGCTCCTGCAAGAGAAGTCTTTCCAACACCGCCCTTACCTGCTACTGCTACTATCTTTGTCATAATAATCCTCTTTTCTGTGCACTATTCTATATAACCTGACTGTGCCTATGCACACTTTTTCTAATTAATTGTTGCTGCCATTCCTTTATGTTCTTTAACAAATGTATCTATCTCATTTACAAATCTCTGTCCATATTTCATCAGTTTATTCTGTCCTACACCTGATACCTCAAGCATTGCTTCTGCATTTAAAGGAAGCTTCTCACACATATCTATAAGTGTCTTATCACTAAATACAATATATGGAGGCATACCTTCTTCCCTTGCTATTATCATTCGCAATACCTTTAAGCGTTCAAATAACTCATAACCTGCACTTGTAAGTGAATCTGTACTCTTCTTTCCTGTTGATGAACTGCTTCTTTTACCTGCTTTGCCTGTCTGCTTTCTGCCTTTCTTTCCTGAACCTGATAGAAAAGTTTCATCACCAGCCTCATAAGAACTGCCTGTGCTTCTTGTCTTACCTACAAGCTTTGCATTTTTTGCTTCCTCGGACTCTTTCATACGCTTTAGATATATATGTGCATTTTCCTGCTTTAAAGGTGTTATATCTCCCATTTTAAGGACACTGTATTCGTCCTGTGTCTGTATTATATAACCATCTGATATAAGCTGGGCTATAAGCGGTCTTAACTCAGCTTCTTTCATTCCTGCAAGCTTTCCATATGATTTATAATTAACAGCTCCAACCTCTTTAAGCCTTGCCCTGTTAGCTCCAAGCAGAGTTCCTATAACTATGCCCTGTCCAAATCTTCCCTTGGTTTCTGCTATACAGTTAATGACCCATTTTGCCTGCGCTGTCATATCAATTTCTTCATATTCACTATTGCAGTTGCCGCAATTACCACATACTCCGGTTACATTTTCTCCAAAATAATTAAGTATGTAATTTCTTAAACAGCCCGTTGTCTTACAATACCCCTCCATTACATACAATCTATGCAGGTCACGCTGTTTAATAACGTCTATATCCTCATATTCAACGCCTTCAAATTCTTTCTTATCAAGAAGGAACTTATCTATTATCACATCCTGTGCAGAAAACAGCATTATACACTGTGAGTCCTCTCCATCTCTGCCAGCTCTTCCTGCCTCCTGATAATAATTCTCCATACTCTGTGGCATATTATAATGAATTACATATCTTACATTTGACTTATCTATTCCCATTCCAAATGCATTAGTAGCAACGACCACCAATGACCTGTCATATATGAAATCGTCCTGATTTCTTTTTCTTTCTTCATTGCTAAGTCCCGCGTGGTATCTTGTGACACTTATCCCCATACTGCTTAAGGTTTCATATAAAGTGTCCACATTTTTCCTTGTTGCGCAGTAGATAATTCCACTCTCATCAATATGCTCTTTAACATAATTGCTTATATACCTGTCCCTATTCTTGCCGCTTATATGCTCTACGCTGTAGTAAAGATTTTTCCTGTCAAAGCCAGTAATTACAACCTTAGGATTATCAAGCCTTAATATACACTCTATATCCGTCTTTACTTCATTGGTTGCTGTCGCTGTAAATGCACTGACAACCGGTCTTGCTGGAAGGCTGTTTATATAATCAACTATCTTTACATAGCTTGGTCTGAAATCCTGTCCCCACTGTGATATACAATGTGCCTCGTCAACCGTCACCATTGATATATCTGCCTGCTTGGAGAACTCACAGAACTTCGCACTTTCAAGCCTTTCTGGTGCAATATATATAATCTTGTATATGCCATTAAGTACCATATTTAATGTGCCGTCTATCTCACTTTCTGAAAGCGTGGAATTGACATATGCCGCATTAATTCCGACATCGTTAAGTGATTTCACCTGATCCTGCATAAGTGAAATCAATGGGGATATTACTACTGTAATTCCTGAAAGCATCATAGCTGGCACTTGATAACAAAGCGACTTTCCTGCTCCTGTCGGCATTATCGCAAGCACATCTTTCTTTTCTAAGATTGCATTAATAATATCTTCCTGCCCAGCCCTAAAGGAATCATATCCAAAATATTCCTTTAATACCTCTTTTGAATCCATCACATATCCCTTTCTTAATATCTATTGCAATATTATCTGCTGTCTGAATAATTACTCTATTATTCAATCCTGTGCAAAAGCCCGTAACACATTCTGACTATAACTTTAATATTAACATATAATCGCCTATTATTCTATCTTAATAATTAATTATCAATAAGCACCAGTCAATTATATCTCCAGACTTCCAATAAACATTACTATCATAATTCCATATAATGATAAATAAATCTGTTATTCATAAGTTAACAAATATCATTTTGCCATAATTTAATTATTATATGTGCTATACTTGTATTAATTAATTCGTGAGTATACAACTTACAGATACGAGGTGGCTATGAATAATACACATACATACTGCAATGCACAGCGCCCAGATGCCAGACAGGGCACTGTAACTACTAATACAGACAATAAACTTATTAACAGACTTGATATAATTGCCAGTTTTAATCCACATTTAACAGATATTAATCCCCAATCTCCACTATCAGTTGGCAATGGGCGGTTCTGCTATACTGCCGACATTACTGGTATGCAGACTTTATATGAGGAATACTCAGCCGAAACTCCACTCTGCACAATGGCTGAATGGGGCTGGCATACTAAGAAAGCCGATAATGAAAAAGGCTTCTACACTTTAGATGATGTCAGAATGACACCTTACAATTACTGCAAACGAACTGTCACTTATCCACGTGTAAAATACGAGGGCAATGAAGCCGCCTACGACTGGGTAAGACAGAACCCTCATAAGTTCAATCTTGCAAAAATCGGACTTTATTTTCATAACGAACCTATTAAAGCTGGCAGCATTTATTGTATAAATCAGACATTAGATATAACAACTGGTATTCTAAAAAGCAGTTTCAGGCTTAATGTTAACAGTAATAACAATGTTCGTACACTTAATAATATTGCCGCTGATAATATAAATACCAATGCTATTATTGATAATCTCATAACTGTATACACAGTATGCGATGATAATTCTGACACCGTTGCATTTTATATAAGCTCTGGTCTTTTGCAGTGCGGACTTAGCGTTAATATCGCCTTTCCATACGCATCCTGTGATATAACAGGTTCAGACTGGAATAACACTGACGGACACAGCAACTTTCTTAACGCTTCCCATATACACCGGCAGATAGATGATACCGCTTACTATGTCAATTTTAATATAAATGGAACTGGCACCTCACAGCATACTGCTAATAATAGTACAATTACATCTGATTCTAATGTTACTATTAATAAATGTAATAACTCTGCTGCTGCCACTATTAAATCTAACGGTATACACAGCTATAATATTACAACTACTGATGATGAACTTAATATGTCCGTTAATTTCAATAAATCAATATACACACCTGCCACATACGACACAATTGCCGGTAACAGCAGACATTTCTGGCACAACTACTGGACAACTGGAAAGTTTCTTAACTCTGATAATAAAGAGCTTATGCGCCGTGTAATATTATCGCAGTATCTTCTTGTGATTAATGACAGCGGCTATATTCCACCTGCCGAAACTGGTCTTACCTGCAATAGCTGGTATGGCAAGGCGCACCTTGAAATGCACTACTGGCATATGGCGTGGGCTCCTTTATGGGGACACCCTGAACTGCTTACACGAAGCTTTGACTGGTATATTGATATATTAGATGAAGCTAAGAAAAATGCTTCACGCAACGGCTATAAAGGTGCACGCTGGACTAAGATGGTGTCTTACACCGGTTCGGACTGCCCGTCAAAGATTGCACCACTTCTTGTCTGGCAGCAGCCACATATAATCAATATGTTACAAATAGCAATTGATAATAATACCTCTGATGATTTTGACGTTAAGGCATATATGAGCAAATACTGGATACTTGTAAAAGAAACCGCCGTGTTTATAGCTGATTATCTTGTATATGACCCGATGTCCGATATTTACAATATAGAAGCACCTGTAATTCCAGTTCAGGAACGTCATCTGCCAGAGGATACAAGAAATCCTATATTTGAACTTGCATATTTCAGATATGGTCTTTTGATTGCCGCAAAATGGGCTTATGAATTAGGTTTTACTGATGAAGCCAGCCAATGGCACAATATTGCAATGCATATAGCACCACTTCCAATTAATGACGATGTATACATTGCACATAGTAACTGCCCTGATACATTTACTAATAAAGCTATAGACCACCCTCTTATGCTTCAAATCTATGGTATGCTTGACGGCTATGGTGCAGAGGATATTGTCGATAAAGATATCTACCGCAACACCCTTATGAAGGTAATTGATGTGTGGGACTATTCTACATTATGGGGCTGGGATTTTGCTGTTATAGCAATGGCGGCTCATAAGCTTGGACTTGATGACATTGCCTTAGAACAGTTACTTATTAACTCCCCTAAAAATGATTATGTAGAAAGCGGCAACAACAGGCAGAACTCTCGCAAAGATTTACCTTTGTACCTCCCCGGTAATGGAAGCCTGCTTCTTGCCGCCGCCAGAATATTTAATATATAACTTAGAATTATATGCGGATTTTCCTGTAATACAGCCGACAGCCTACATCATTGCCAGGCACAACTGGTATATCATTGGCTATTGGCTGTTATAATACATTTGCCGCTCATAACAGACATATCTTTAGTTCCGTCTATAATCTTTCCGTTAATAAATGCTTTCTGCATAATCAATGCCCTGCCTTATTAATATAATTTAGAACTGCTTCTTACTGGTTCACTTGTAAGATTAACTCCTAATCTGTTAAAAGTCCTGGTATCTGCCTCTGATAACATTACAGATGTATGTACCTGACAGCCCTTAAGATCAGGTATCTGTTCTAATGCTTTCTTGGCATTCTCATTAGCTACAGATGTCATCGCAAGTGCAATAAGAATCTCGTCACTATGAAGTCTTGGGTTTCTGCCGCCAAGATATTTAACTTTAAGCTTCTGGATTGGCTCAATATATTCTGGCTTTATAAGCTTCTCATCGTGCTTGATTCCTGCAAGATACTTAAGTGCATTAAGTATAAGTGCTGAGGACGCTCCAAGAAAATCCGTAGTCTTAGATGTAATAACTGTACCATCATTAAGTTCGATAGCGGCACACGCAACACCAAGCTCCTCTGCTCTCTTCTTAGCTGCAACAGTAACCTTTCTGTCATCTGTTGTAATCTTAGCCTGCTTCATTAAAAGCTCAATCTTATATACTTCGCTCTCAGAAGCTTCTTCCTTTGCCACTCTGTTGACTGCATCATAATATCTTCTTATAATCTCCATTTTGGAAGCTTCACAGCAGGCTTCATCATCAATAATACAATTGCCCGCCATATTAACACCCATATCTGTAGGTGATTTATAATATGTATTCTCACCGTAGATTTCCTCTAATATAGCATTAAGAACAGGATATATCTCTATATCACGATTATAATTAACTGCTGTACTTCCATATGCCTCAAGGTGGAATGGGTCAATCATATTAACATCATTAAGGTCTGCTGTAGCCGCCTCATATGCAAGATTGACAGGGTGCTTAAGTGGAATATTCCATATTGGAAATGTCTCAAATTTAGCATATCCTGCCTTAATTCCTCTCTTATTCTCGTGATATAACTGTGAAAGGCAGGTAGCCATCTTACCACTTCCCGGACCCGGTGCTGTAATTACTACCAATGGTCTTGTTGTTTCTATGTAATCGTTCTTTCCAAAACCTTCTTCACTTACAATCATAGGAATATTAGATGGATATCCGTCTATAACATAATGCTGGTATACCTTTATATTCTTCTTTTCAAGCTTTTCCTTGAACTGTACTGCCGCATTCTGTCCTGTAAATTTAGTGATAACAACACTTCCTACATATAAACCCTTCTTCTCAAATTCGCCAATTAATCTAAGCACGTCTACATCATAAGTAATACCCAAATCTCCACGGACTTTATTCTTCTCAATATCAGCTGCACTTATTACGATTACTATCTCAGCAACATCTGATAGCTGCATAAGCATCTGAAGCTTGCTGTCTGGCTGAAATCCCGGAAGCACTCTTGAAGCGTGGTAATCATCAAATAATTTGCCTCCAAATTCAAGATAAAGCTTGTCACCAAACTTACCAATTCTTTCTTTAATGTGTTCTGACTGAATTTTTAAATATTTGTCATTGTCAAATCCTGTTCTCATAAAACTCCTCATTAATTATTTTAATTATTCCTTCGTTTATTTATTAATATATTAATATTAACATACATTTCAGCACAAATACATATCAACTTTATATTATTTTACTCCGCTTACTTTAGTTGATACTACTGATGTTAAAGGAACCATTTTAACACTCACACTTCCGTCTTTCTTTCTTGTAATTAATGTTCCGCCTCTTTGTGTATACTGCTTCTCAATACCCTTGTATCCAAGGTAATCTATCGACATTCCATAAGTAAGCTGTATACCTTTATACACAAGTGATAATGTATTTAAGTGGTCGTGTCCACAAAACATCCATTTTATTACGCCATTATCAACTGCACTGTTAAAAAATATCCCCTTAAACCTGGATATTCCAAAATGGTCATTCTTCTCGCCAACACTTCCGTGCTTATATATTACATCATTATCACCAAGCTTCATACGCTCATAAGCTTCCTTAAATTCCCTGACAGGCATATGGAAAAAAGCCATTGCCTTGATATTCTCATCTTCATTTTTAAGGCTGGTTAGCTTATTCATACACCATTCAGTCTGATCCTTGTGTATACAATCAAATCCGCTGTAGAACCAGCCTCCATCACCATACATATTAGAGTCAAGCATAACAAGCGGAAGCACAGCTTTATTATTATCATCAACAAGATTAATAAAGAAATTCCCCACTCCGTAAATATATCTTTTACCTTTAGTGAATATACAATATTTTCCCTCAGCAAATATATCAGCAAGCTCGTCCTTATTACAAAATGCACCAAGCTCACAGTCGTGGTTACCAAAGCACAATGTATATGGAATTTTAAATCTGTCCATAAATGCTGTAAGAATTCTTGCCTGTCTTCCATTATTCATAGTTCCAGACTTAGGAAAAAAAGGAAATATAGAATCACCCGTAAGAACAATTAAATCCGGCCTGCTCTTTTTAATAATCTTGGTAACCGCACTAAGTGCAAGCTTATCCTTCTTTCCTGATAATATTCCAAATCCAAGATGAAGGTCTGTAAGTTGTAGAATTTTATAATCTTTATCTGTATCTATGTGAAGATTGAAAGTTTCATTATCTATCTTAGTAAAATTATGAGAATTATACATATATATGTTCCTTTCATTTTCTTAATTATTACAGTTATACATTTAACCACCGTCTTGCTCATTAACTTAATGGTATAAGTGCCCCGACAGCTGATATTATAGTCGATATTACCATAATTATCTGGAATGGGAGTGTGCCTATAACACCACATATCGGACTGCTGCCAGCCTTCTTTCTAGACTTTCCATAGGTAAGTACAAGCATTATGCTCACAAGCACAACAACACCGCTCATAATTCTTGTAAGCACTATAAAGCTGCTCACACCGAATATTGCAAATAATATACATGGAATAGTTGCTATAACCCAGCTTATTCTGTTGCCAATTCCTATCTGTTCGTGAACTACATCTCTTAATGCAAGTGTATTAGACCAGAAGGTTGTAAGCAGTGCAAAAAGTGAGAATATACCAGCAAGTATCATAGCCCACGAACCTATGCTCTCACCTAACTGCATATATGCTAATTCCTTATCAAGTGTTCCCTTAGTTCCAAGAAGCACCGTAAGCGTAACGATAAGCACAAGTATTGATGATAACGCAAAACCTATAAATATTGACTTTCTTATCTTATGCGGGTTGCCATCAAGTCCCTTAACAACCTGTATTACCGCCTGATTAGCTGATGTTGCAAATACAACCATACTATATAAAGCAAGCAGGTTATTAATATGAAATGGTGCTGTATACAAAACATTTAGTGGTCTTGTAAATGTTCCAGCTGTCATAATAACAACTATAACCATAAGAAAACTTACTGCATATTTCTGTGCGATACCTACCGCTTTCATTCCAATAAACACTACACTTCCTGCAATCAGATAATATATAAGCTGTGCCACCCACAGCGGCATATGAAACCAATTAACAAATATCTGTGCACCACCATTAATATTGCCACTGACACCTATCATTATGGCAAGTCCATATACAACAAACATTATCCAGCTGAATACTTTCTTCATTCTTCCCTTAAAAAGCTCTCCTTCAAAGCTTTTAACAAGCTGTACACCTCCATTGTTAAAAGAAAGTTCTGCTATGATAAGATGAAGAATAACATTTACTACATAAGCAAGTCCCACCATCCATACAACATCTAACATACTGTTTCTTGTTGCCAGATATGGAACAGCTATAATTCCTGTACCAATGCTGTTACCCATAATCATACTTATCGCTTCAAAAGTTGTAAGCTGAGCTTCTGAATTAATCGTCTTTGGCATATATTCACCTCTCGCAATTCTCATAATATTAATTAAAACTAAACGGGCTGCTGCACAAACCACAATTCACACAATATGCGAATAAGCAACAGCTTATAAATAACTCATACTGTATTAATTATGTCTGGTGCAACAGCCCTTTCAATCTACTTTGCTGGAATCTGCTTATCCATCTTTAATATGTGGTTCTTTAACCATTCAAGAAGGTAATCAATAAGCTCGAACAGATACTCCTGCTGTCCATCGTCAACTTCTTCCATATTAATCCCTGTAAGTCTGTCAACAAATGACTCGTGTGCAAGCTTCTGAGCTGCTAGTCCCTCGTATCCTATCTTTTCCATATACTCCTCCTCATCTTTAAAATGAAGCTTAGTATAATCTTTTAACTCATTAATTATTGAAACTATATGGTCATACTTATCGTGTAAATAATAGTCATTAATAACTTCATATGTACGCTCTATAATCTCAAATAACTTCTTATGCTCTGCATCTACAAAATCAATATCTGTCTTGTATTCATCTGTAAATTCAAACATACCCTTCTTGGCTGTGCTGACATTTTCAGCTTTCTTAGAATCCTGTGTCTTATGAACAACAGGCTCTAACTTTCCAATCATAATATCACTTCCAAGGATATGGTGGTAAAGCCACTTAGCAAGGAACTTTACAAGCTCAGCTAATTCCTTCCTGCTCTCCTCATCTGTCATATTATCAAAGTCCACTGATTTAACTTTATTAGCAAAGTCTGTATGCTCCTTCTTCTGTCGCATAAGTTCAGGGTCATTAATTGACTCCATATATGCTTCCTCGTGTGCAAAATGCTCTGCGGCATAATCAACAAGATGTGCCACAATGCTCTTTACTGTCTTAACATCAACAGCCTGTTCCTCTAATAATGCCTGTGCTTCATTAATTATTTTAAAAAGCTGTTCGTGTTCTTTATCAATTGACTCAATTCCTGTCATACAGTCTTTAGTAAACTTATACATAATATTTCCTCCAATCCTGACATATTCACATAAGTAAATAACAATATGCTTATATATTTCATTCTATTATATATATTACTCAATCTCAATAGTCATTGTGCTATTTTAGCAGTAATTACTTATTCTGTGTATGTCTTAATATATAATATGGTGTAAAATCATACTCCAAAGTATCAGGCTTTTCAACCTTTAACACTTCCCATTTTGATATGCAAGGGTGTGTCCTGGCATACAAGTCTTTCCTGTCAGCCTTCTCATATTTAAAGCCGTGTGTAATCATAAAGATATTCCATCTTCTATGCTCTATACGCTCAAGTTCCTCTTTATCAGAAAATGTATATGCCTTCTTGTCACACACAAGCCATTTCTTAATGTCCTGATGAAGCGACTGTGCTATGCTTGATTCACGGTCAAATATGCTCATCTTATGCCAGGCAGCATTAAGCTTTGCCTGACTGCTCTCAACCGAAAGTGCTTCCTCTGATAACACATCTTCTATCTTTAACATAAACTCATCGTTAAGAACCTTACCCTGCTTCTTATATTCATTTATAACATCATAAAGCACATTATATCTATGGTTAAACATCTTAGCTTCATCGACAATATAATGGTCTGTGAGTGACTCATATGAGAATATATCCCTATTCTGTTCAATTGTGAACAAGTTCTTCTCATCATATATCTTGGAAATGTTGTTGCTGTCCTTCATTCTTATAACTACAGGAATGTTAATGCATTTATCGCCCTTCTTATAAAGAAGCTGCTTTAATTCAATAATCGTGTTAGCCATAGAATGTGTGTCGCCCATAGCAACTACAAGATATGTAAAAGGCTTATCAGCATTACACTTCTTGAATATTTTATTAAACTGTAATGTTGTAGCATCTGTTTCCCAAAATCTTATTTTTATATGTCCGTCTATTCCAAATCTGTCATTATTCTCCTCAAATGGGAAATTTAACTCATAATATTCTGCTTTCTCACCTATAAATACATCTTCAGCTACAAGCTTTAAGCCATCAAGTGCATCTACACTGAAATTCTTCATAAATGAACCGATTATCGACTTCATATCCTTATCAAATACATCTATACATATATCAGACTCCGCTGATAACACTGCCATATTAATCCCCTGTATAAGCGTACTCTGTCCGAACTCACCAAAGCCTATAATACCAAGATGAACATCATAATCATCACCTGTATTAACCTGATATACTGGATGTTCCTTGAACATTTTATTAACTGCCATTCTGTTTACATCTATTATATTAAGGTCAAAATTCTTCTCATCAAGTCTGTCATAATACTGCTTAATAAGCTGGCTCATTGAGTTATCACTACAGCTTAAATATATCTGCTTATATGAAGCATTATCTCCTGAGGGCTTCTGCAAGCTGTTGCATATACTTCCTATAACCTTAAGATATTCAATATTCTCCATTGCATTGTCATCACAAAGAATAATATCTGCATATTTAGTTATATCGATTGTCTTCAATATATCTTCAATAGACATATCATCATACTTCTGTCTGTAATTTACGCCTTTATTCATATATTTAAGCTTAGCTTCTTCGGTCATTGCACCTGTCTCTATCGTAGTTATACGGCATTCCTTTGCAAGTCCGCTAATAAACTGCTTCTTATATGTTCCCTCACCTATAAGAAGAATTCTTTTCTTACCACGCTGGCTTAAAAGGCTTCTTACATAGCTTGCCGGCTTGCGGACAAGTATTGCCAAAGCACCTACAGTACATAAAGGTGCTATAATAACTGCTATGCAATACACATATGTAAGGATAATGGTGAACACTCCACCACCCGCAGTCTTAACATATTCAAGTGCATCTGCCTGGTCAATATCAGGGTCAATCTTGTATGCCTTAATCGCATTCTGGATATTAAGCATTACCTTAAGAAATGGACTTTCCACACTATGGTAATAGAATATACCCTCAAGTACACATATAACAAACACTGCTATAGCTGTATACCACAAATAATCCTTATATTTATTTCGTTTCATTCTGTCCTCGTTTCTTCGCACTTTTCATTCATTATTATTAATATAGTATTAGTGCTTGGTTTGTTATATTTATTATATAATTTTGGCTGTTTTTTTACAATATTGATTTAAAAAAGAATGTGCAATGCACATTTCCTCTCCGGGTACAATTAACTGCGACAAACTACAGCTTCATACAAGTGTGCATCACTGGCACATAAAAAGCCCAGCATATTTTAAGATGTAATGTCAGCTTTCTGACTATACTGCTTAAATATACTGGACTTTTTATGTGTTAATCTAAAAATTTAATGTGTTAATTTAACAGATTGATTTTCACTCTGCCACTTTAATCTTTGCCCTAACGGATTAATCTTTACTCTGACATATCAATTTTTATTTGACTGCATCAAGTAAGTCATTATATCTTTCCATTTTACCATCTAATAAATCAAATATAAATTTCTCTGAGTTGTCTGATACCTGATCATAATCTTTCATACCATCAAACTCACCTTCAAGATAACCTTCCATAAACTTATTCTTATTCTTAAGATTATCTAATACAATATTGTAATTATCTAAATCTATGCAATAACGCATAACTGCCTGAACCTGTGATTCCATATCCTCGATTATCGGAGCAAATTGCTGTTCGGCAGCATTATCCCATTCAACGCCCTCAGCTTTAGCGTTACTAAAACTTCTTCCTATGAATTTACCACCGAATTTTAAAACAAGTACAACACCAGCAACGCCTAATACCTTGCCAAGCCAGTCTCCTGATGCAAAGAAATACCATACGCATACTGCTAAAAGTGCAAGCACAATAATAGCTGGAATAAATGCCTTCGTCTTGTCCTTCTTCTTTTCTTTCTTTACAATATCTCTCTGTGAATCTAAATCTTTTCTCATTGACTCAAAGCCTTCAAGTAATTCCTTTATGCTGTCCTCAATATCTTTTTTACCATACTCTGCACATTTCTTAATAAATGCAGTTACATTATCAATTATTCCTGTTTTATCGGAATCAGGACAATCTAAAGCTCTGCTTATAAAACCATTTCCATAGAAAAATGACTGACTTCCCATTTCTTTATCATCATCATCAAAATAATTGCCATCACATACGAATAAAGCATACCTGTCAACAGCTTCAAAATCTCCTGTAAGAGCTCTATATAAGCCATACCAGGCCTTTGACTTATCAGGATTTTCTTGTGTTGCTTTATCATAAAGGTCACTGGCTATATCCCAGTCTTTTTTCTTTAAATGCTGTTCGGCTTTTTCAATTATTGCATCAGGATCTATATTATTGCTATTCATAAGCTTACTGATATCATCTTTTAAATCTTGATGCATACTGCTTATATGCTCATCTGTCTTTCTGAATTCCTTTGAATGATTATGTATTAAAAACACATTATCACACGCCATACAAGCATACTTTTCTTCTGTTAACTCTTTAACCTGTTCACTTCCGCAATTTGGGCATTTTATCGCCTTCATATCTTTACTGCTCCTTTGTATTCTTTATTTTTCTTATATCAAGCTGTTTAACAATCTCATTACATTTTGCTTCAAATAAAGTATTATCTGTAATATCAGCTAACTCAGCTATCAACCCTTTAATTCTTAAATTCTCCTCTATAGCCTTTGGAGAACTCACCGGATTTTCATATCTCATTCTCTCGTAAAGCTTGTCTATATTCGCTTTATTGGCTGTATCCTGTACATTAACCCTGCATATTTCCAAATCTTTAATTAATTCTTTAAAATCCTGTATAGATTGCTTCTCTTTATTATCTACATCTTCTATATACTTATTGCTTCCCCACAAAATCATCTCAAATATTACAAATCCTAACAGTATAGCCGCCTGTATAAGATAAGAATAAATGCTGTATCTTTCTGGAAACTTTGAACAGAATTTAAAAAATACATATAACTGGACTACCATATATGCCACACTGTAATAAAGCATTGGCATCTTTAGTGCTGCTTTTTTCTTATCCTGCTTGTGATACACATACCAGCTAAATACCGGTTGTATCAGTAATGCGATAATACAAAATATATATTTCATCATACATTTCTCCTTGTTCCGCAGTTCATACAAAACTGTGCATTAGCCGGCATAACTGCTCCACATTCCTGACAATACACTTCTTTAGGAGTGACCTTCTCACCACAATTCATACAGAACTTAGCCCCCTGTGGCAGTGGGCTGTTACATTTACTGCACACCAGCGAAGCCCCCTGCGTATTCATTGAATCACCCTGTACGCCCATTGTGCCACCCTGCATATTCATTGCTGAATTCTGCATTGTGTTATTGGCATTTACTGCCGCTTCCATATTTCCTTTAAGCATATCGCCCATTGAAAATGCAATTGGAATCTGTGCCATCATATTAGCTGGATTGCCTGCAAAACCCTCATTTTCTGCAAATGCCTTGCTGACATTAAACTGCTGTTCCTGCTGCCAGTTGTAGCCTTGTATCTCTCGTGATTTAGCAAGTCCCTGTGCCTCAATAACAGCCGCATCCCTGTTACCCATAGCTTCAAAACGCTTCTGTGCCATACTATTATCCAGATTCTTTAACTCAATTAAATCATCTTCATTAATATTAACTGCTGATAAGAAAAAATTAAGAATTTGAATTCCATATTCTGCTATATCATCTCTTATAAGCCCAGCAACATTTTCAGAAATATCATTCAAATGCTGGTTAAATTCATTGTAGCTGTACCTGCTAAGTTCCACTGCTATACAATTCTTAACCCTTGTAACTATCAAATCCTTAAAATATTTCTGGATATTTGCTGTAGACATTTCCTGTTCTGTTCCAACAAGATTAATCAGAAGCTTTCGTCCATCAATTATCTTAAGCCCAAATGAACCGCTTGCTCCTGCACTATAACTATAGCCATAATTAGGGTCTTTTACTGTAACCTGGCTTGGTGTTCCCCAAGGTATATCCATCATTGTTGCAAGATTAATGAAGTATACTTCTGTGTGAAATGGAGATACTCCACCTGTAACAAGATTTCTAAGCTTTGAAATTAATGGAATATTCTTAGTTTCCAATGTGTAACGTCCAGCCTTGAAACTATCTAATGCCTGTCCATCACTGAAAAAAACTGCTTCCTGTGACTCGTGTACAATAAGCTGTGATAATGTATTAAAATCCTCCGCAGGATGCTTATATATAAGAATGTCATTATCACCTTCATATTTAATAACTTCCTGTATTGCCATTTATTTTCTCCTGTAAAATACGTACTTTTTGCTAAGTATAGCACATAACTTCCATTTTGGATACTATTTTCTTCTATTTTGGATACTTTTTTCTTCCTTATTGGATACAATTTTTAATGTGTGTTAATAAATTTCCAGCCATATTAATATATGGATTTTATAAATCCACCATTATTTACCTATATTTAGTACCTGAGGATTGGAGCTATATGTCAGAACGAATTAACCAGCACTTAAATCCACTTGTTGGAAATAATATAAGAAGACTCCGCAAGGAACGTGGACTGAAAGCAACTGAGGTTATTGCCAAGCTCCAGCTTGAAAATGTCAATGTAACAACCGGCATTTTCAGTAAAGTAGAAAATGGCTACAACAACCCTACAGTTGATATGCTTGTCGCCCTTACCAAAATATTTGAGTGCGATTTCAATGAATTTTTTAAAACAGAGTGAGAACAATTCTACTATATGATTATATATGTGGATTGTTCTCACTTTTTTGTACAGTAACACTCTGCCTTAATAATGGAGCGTGCTCTGTTTCCAAGCTTTGTCTGCACTCTGTCTTCGTACCTTAATCCACGCTCTTCTGTCCTAAATCTTTCTCCTTCTTTAGATACACAACACCGGCATATATACGCTCTATTGGTCTTAACACACTTTCTATAAATTCTATATCCTCATCTATAATATCTACAAGTTCATTACTGCCATCTGATGTGCTTTCTATCTTTAGTACTACAAGATTTCCTGCAAATATTCTCTCAGGCTTTAAACTTTCCAAATCGTTATTACTTATTTTATTGTGAACTGTATTTTTAACATCTGCTGATTTTTTATCTGTTTCATTATTAACTGGAAGTCTGTAAAATGCCCTGTTAAGCGTTCTGCCCTGCACTACTGCATCTTTTTCAGCTATTAGTAACAGACTGTCATTCAACCACACAATATCAAGTTCATCTGTACCGCAGCCTTCATCAATATTTTTACTGTCAATTCTTCTATCAGCACATTTACATAAGATATATTTTCTTACATATGATAATTTATCGCCTGTCCATTCTGTGTAACCTTTGTATACAACGCCATTCTGTGCACACATATAATATGCCTTTATCATCTTAGTGAGTGTTCTCTTAGAAATCCTTCCATTCATCATCTGATAAATCATCTTGCATATCCTCGTCATATTCTCCTGAATGTGATGGCTTTCCGCCTATCAACTCCTCAGTATTATTATCTGCAGCTGGTCCACAGACACGACCCATAGTGTTGAATACGTCAGCCGTTGTCAGACAGAAATTATTACCTATGCCAGGTATAACCATATTGGTTGTTGCCTGAAAACCGTCAAGGCAATAAGGCTTGGACTTTCCCTCATCAAATACTGTATCTGCAATAATAGAAGTCTTTGGCTGATAGTCATACACTGAAATATCTACATAGCCTTTAGTAACAAGCATATCCAGAATTCTCTGCACCTCACTATACTGAAGATTTCCGACCAATACAGCATCTTCATTTACTGCAAATACCGATATATCATCATTTCTGCCATCTTTTAACTTAAACAGAATACCTGTTATATCTTCTTTGCTGCTATTTGCCTTTGCTACCATACGCAGTGCATCTCCATTAAATGTAAATCTTTTTTCAACTATTGGTTCTGCCTTTTTAATCTCTCTTACTGCTCCATTGTTTAATTTAACTATCATAATGTCCTCCATTCTTGCGCTGCTTCTAAGCGCATCTCAAGTTTGTGCGAAGCACAAATCCTGCGTGTGAAAAATCTTATTTTTCACACTATCCTCCATTCTTACCTGTTATAACAGATACTTAAATTGATTATGAGCTATACAGCCTTTATCTTGTCTTTAGGAACTCTCTTTCCTATCGACAATTGAAGCATAATAAAAAGCGGCTTGATTTTCCAAGCCGCTTTTTTTAATCTTTAAAATATGCTATTTTACTGTATCTGCAATTTCAAAAAAATTCTTCATCGCATAAATTCACTATCAGAACATTTTCCAATGGGAATTTCTTATAAATTTGTCTATAAATTCAGGCATTGTCATTTTCCTTATATGTCCGCCATCACGAAACCCAACATCGTATTTGTCCATAAATGCCCTGTCGTCTGCCTCACTGCAATCTATATCCGTTATAAACGCTATGCTCTGTGGTCTGTTTCTGTCTTTATCACGATATACATAGACATATAATGGTTTAACATTGTGCATATTGAGCATTTCCCTATATATAACTTCAAGTGTTACATCATTCTCATAGTCAGCTTCTTTGCTTGAAAGCCTGTAATAAGGGCTATTCTCATTCTGGTTCTCAACATAAGTCTTCCAAGTCATAATCCAGTTGCCACGGTAGGTCTTAAGAACCTTAAGTATATCCATCATATGAGCACCACTAAACTCAAATCTTTTATATTCCCTTATATATTTTGGCATATCTATATAAAGAAACTGCCTGTCAAATTGAAAATCAAGCCCCTGCTTAACTATGCTTGTGGAGATGCTTTCTATATTAAGATAATCAGCTTCTATAAGATGCAAATGTATTTTCTTTACATACATATCAGCAAATTTGCAGAAATCCTCTTTGCTTAATCCACATAACTGCTTTATCCTGCTTCTGGACATTTTCGTATCATCAAGATATGAAGATATATCGTCTACAACAAGCTTTCCGTCTTTATATGAATAAGTCTTCTCAAGCTTAGAATCAAGCCAGTATTCAGTCCGCAGACAATTGCACATAAAATACCTTGCCGCAAGCGTGTATTCATCATAACCTGTTGCACTCCAGTCCTGATATACACTAAACAGTGCAAGCCACTGGTTAATCTTGGATATCAGCACTTCCTTCTGCTTCTCGATACCCATCACTTCTATTGTCTTAGTAAATGCTTTGATGTGCTTGTATACTTTAACTGGTTTTTTCAATGCATTCTGAAACTGCACAAGCTGGTGATAATTCCTGCGTGCTAAAAGAACAATTCTGTTAGAATATCCATTTGCACAAAACAGCGGAACAAGTCCCATTTTGCCGAACATATCGAAAAATGTATCCGTCCTCTGGTCTGCCTGACTTATAATATAATGCAGCATTCCACGGTATATCTCATTACACTCAACCTCAGCATAATTAAGTGGTATATGCAGATTATGGTAAACCTGCTGTCTAAGCTTCATATCAGGTGAATACATATTCCAATACTTCTCCTTAAAGACGTCCTTAGGAAGCCCCAGATATTCAAGAAGCTGTGTCTGAGTATAAGTGTTATCTTTGCTCGCAAGCTGCTTACATATAATTGAATACACCTGCCTTTTCAGTTCCATTGGGAAATCCGTATAACCTGTATGTCTGCTTCTTAATTCACTTATTATATTCTTAACATCTTCGTACAAATGTATATTCACTCCTTGTGTACACACTACTTTAATTGCAGTAATTCACACTGATTAATTCCTGCATCCCAAAAATGTTCTGTGCTTAAACCCCTGACCTGGCATATTATTCCTGAATTCATTGCACCATGTCCGATTATTACAATATTCTTTCCATCCTCAAGCTGTGGTTCCACTACATTTCTAAGAAAGTCACCTGTTCTTTCAAATAACTTCTCAATGCTTTCCCCACCTTCAACTGCCTTATACTTTTCTGGTTCTTTAAATAATATATTAATCGGACAATCTAAAGCCCTTGCTGACTGTTCTGTTCCTTCATATATTCCAAAGCTCATCTCAACAAGCCTGTCATCTGTTATAATCGGAATATTGCGGTTTTTTAAAAATATCTCTGCCGTCTGTCTTGCTCTTGCCAATGGAGAACAATAGCATACATCAAGCGGCACATTTTTATAAACCGCTGCTGCCTCTTCCGCCATCTTTCTTCCAGCTGCATTGAGTGGAATATCTGTTCTCCCCTGCAGTTTATTTCTCTCATTCCAATCAGTCCTGCCGTGCCTCATTATGTATAACATTGTACTCTCTCCTTATCTTATGAAGTAGTATTTCGACGAGATGTTATTCTTATATTATAACACCTCATCTCCAGTATTAACAATGTGTTACAGCTCAATCTGAATTATGTATGTTACGCTGTTTCGACTTTCCTGCCTGTGCAGGCAGCATATATCTTATCTATCAACCTGTCACATAACAATGTATACGCCGCTCCTACTACATTTACACCTATTCTAAGTAAAACAGCATATTTAAGTCCGAACAATTCCGCCGCTATTGAAAGTGCGCCAAATGTATTAAACACTGTCTGCCACGAATAACCAGCTGAATATCCGACACCTATTCCACCTATCATACCGATATAAGGATACATCGACTTTGGAAGCACAATATACATAATTGAAAAAATCAGACATCCAACAATGTTAAATGCACCTCTCTTGCCTGCCCGTCCTTCTATATCCTTTGAAAATGGCAGGCACACTGACATGCACGCTATACCTATCCACATTGCTCTTGGCATATTAAGCAGATTCATCACAAGCATTGCACTTGATACTATAAATGTAAGCTTGATATACCATCTGTTTCTTGCCGAATTAATATTGAATTCATAGAATAAATCCTGGAATGTTCTTCGATATGGTCTGTTCTTCTGGTTCTTATAAAAGATAATCATACAAATTACCATACCACAAAGAAGTCCGATAACCCTTAACACATAGTCCTGTCCTGTAACGTCATACCCCTGTAATAACAGATAACCAAGCACAAATGTCGAATGATTATACATAATTACATTATGACAGCCCATTATCATAAGAAGCATTATACATACTATATTAATAAGAAATGCTGCAAATGGTGGCACCATATTACTAAGCCTTGGTCCTGCTATCAATATAGCATATATTCCCATAATTGACAAAAGTCCATGTGATGTCTTTATTCCAAAGTCCGCCTGTCTTAACACAAGCACTGCAAGAAGTACTGTAACACCTACCACACTGTTAGCACTGCCTAGAAGCTTACTGAATATTGTAACAACTGCTACACAGAATACCATAACAAGGTAAACCTTGAAATTATATATTAATATATGTTTTCTTTTCTCTTTAGCATCTTTTGTGTTCTTAATAAGCTGTTTAGAGCCTGCAGAACTTAACTGTAATTCCTGATAAAATGTCATAAAACCACTCTGATCCTTTCATCCCCATATATTTATTGAGTTACATTTCATATGATTTGTACTCAATAATCATCTTCTTTTTATAATTTTAATGATGATGAAATAAGATGATAGGGTGGAGTAATATAACACTATTCGTTGTTATTGTCAATTATAAACTTATAACCCTGTCTGCCATCTGTATTGTTGATGTCCTGTGTGCAATCATTTGCTATTTAGTTTCTTCACTTTGCAAAATATCACTTAATATTTTTATCTGCTTTACTATATTATCCTTTATACTGCCCTTAATATAGACATCATTCAAATCATTTTTACTATACTGTAAATATGTATTATTGGTTAATTCTACTAACAAAGCTGTAAAATATCTTTCCCAGCTCATATACATACTGCTGTCCACATAATCCCACGTATTTTGTAATATTGCTGACAAATCTGCATTTTTAATAACACCTGATTTCAATATCAGCCATTCAAATGACTCTGGCAGATATAAATAACAATTATTATTCTGTCTGGCATATAATTCAATCTTTTCTACTTCCGAACCAAATGCAGCTCCATCTGCAACTACAAGTACATTTTTATCTTTTTTCAAATGCTTATATATATTCGATTTTCCATCTGCTGATATACACTGTAAATGTTCTGATGAATATACTTCTTTGAAAAACTGGTATCCTGCCTTGGAGTCTTCTGTTATAATATAATCCACTTTAACGCTTTCATTTACATTAACATTTGTATATATCTTATACATTTCGTTATATATATTTTTTAATGTTCCATATTTACCGGAATTTCTTATGCCATATATCTCATCTACACTATATGGAAGTGTTTCAAGTGTCTCTCTTGTTATTATAACGAAATAATTGTCTGACTTTTTTACTTCTTCTGCAAACTCTACACTTGATACGAACTTATTTCCCTCATCTATAAAAATTATGCTATTCTTCATCTCTGCCAATAAAGCTTTCCAATATCGCCCCTGCAAAATATGACATTCCCTGTCGCATGCTAATCTTATTCCGCTATCAGCTCCATTTTCCTCATACTCTGATATCATATCTGCCAGTGTTGTCTTACCGGTTGCACTATCACCTTTTATTATTGTAATATTACGTTTTACCTCGAAATCATATCTTATTTTCTTATTTTCTACTATTATTCTATACTTTCCTTTCATATATCCCCCTAGACATATGCCATAGCCTCATCTAATAATTCGCTCATATTGTGAACTATCTTTTCTGTATTAAGTACTTTTATGTTAAACCTTCCAGCTCCGAAATCCATCAAATGCCTCAGATTAATAGTTACATCTTCATTTTCAGATATTTTTAGAAGCCACTTTGCACAATTATTACCACAGGTTGAGGCATTAAATATTTTCTCTTTATCATTTATTATTAATATTAAGGTTTTTGTTCCACCAGATAACGCAAGTGGTGATATCTTACCCAACACTGGACTTTCTATAAGATTGCTGTCAATAACTTCTGATTTATCAACATCTTTTATTATATCCCTGACTATAGGTTCTGTTATCCAGTTATCCTCATATGTATTTTTAAAATATACTGCTGTATTATATACAGCTTCTTCCATATCTCCATAATATATATTTAACATATCCTGCCCCTTTCCTATAAATTAAATATATCTCATCAATATATTCTAATTATCACAAAATATATCAATATCAATAATATGCTATATTACTAATAATGTATTATTATATCAAAGCATTTCTATAAAGCAAATAATCTATACTTTAAATTAAGGTATCTACAAGCCTATAACCCTGTCTGCCATCTGTATTGTTGATGTCCTGTGCGCAATCATTATAATTGTCATTCTACCCTTTAAGTTCTGTAATGTTTCGTTTACTGCACGCTCCGACTCATTATCAAGTGCGGAGGTTGCCTCATCCATAAGCATTATCGGAGCATTTTTAAGGATTGCCCTTGCTATGGCTATACGCTGTCTTTGACCACCTGATACAGACATCCCCTTTTCACCAACAACTGTGTCATAACCATCTGTAAATTCTATTATAAACTGGTGAGCATTAGCCATCTTTGCAGCTTTAATAATCTCAGCTTCCGTGGCATCAAGCCTTCCCATTCTTATATTATCCATTATACTCATATTAAAAAGTATTGCATCCTGTGGAACAAGTGCAAAAAAGCTTCTGCCAGCCGCCAGACTTATATCATCAAGATTATTGCCGCACACTTCAATCATTCCACTGTCCGGCTTATAAAATCCCATAAGAAGCTTAGAAAGTGTTGTCTTTCCAGAACCTGAAGCACCTGTAACTGCCACGAACTCGCCTGACTTTATTCTTTCATTATAATTATCAAGAACTACAATCGGTGCATTATTTTCATCTTTTATATATGAAAATGTTAAATCACTTATCTTAACTGAATAATCAGCATTATTTAAAATTGTATTATGACCGCAAAAGTTGTTTATTTCATTAATTACAACATCCTCATTTATATCTTTATGATTTAGAATGTCCGATTTATTCAATTTTTTACTTTTATCCTCTGTTTCCTCATCAAGAAAATCAAATATATTCTGTGCATATGTCAGATACGCAATAAGCTCCGGAATATACTTTCCCATTTGCAGGAATTGTCTTGAAAAACGTCCATACATTGTATATATCGCCGCAATAGCACCAAGTGTTGTATAGCCCTTCTGCACGAATAATATTCCAAGTGCCAGAAATACAAGATTACATATAAGGTCAAAGCCTGTATTAGCACATTCAAGCAAAGATGAAAACATATTTCTTTTATCAGACTTTACAGCATACACATCTGCTTCTTCATTGTATCTGTCAACCGTCTTTCTGCCTGCCTCAAACATCCTTACCTGTATAATTCCCTGAATAAGATCTGTTATATGCTTTGTCATTATGCTGTTTGACTCAGACATTTTCTTACTTAAGCTTTTAAGCGGTCCAGTCAGAACCATCGTAACTCCTATCAGCACTGTATTTACAGCCACAAGACAAAGTGTAAGCTGCCAGCTGAGTGCAAACATAGGCACTAAGAATACAACTACCATCATAAATGGCATAACAACTCTTCTGAATCTTGAACCAAATATATCACCCATTCTTCCAAGGTCGAATGATACTTTTGATAACATTTCCCCACTATGGTGATTTTCATAATATTCACAAGGCAGCTTCATTTCGTGACTTAACACCTGTTCGTACAGCTTTCCATATATTCTCTTTGCTTCCACGTTATATCTTATGCAGGCAAATCTATATCCTAACAACACTATCACACCTGTTATGACTATTATTACGACAGAACTTATAAGCCTGTCCCACTCGCCTTTCTGTGCTATGTCAACAACTATCTTCATAAGAAATGCTTCCATAACTGAAAACATTGCAAATGTTATACTCATCCCTAATATTGAACCATAATACATAAAACGTCTTTTTCCCATAGTTCTCATAGTCCGTAAGAATAACTGCCATATTCCGGAATTCTTCTTATTATTATCCTTCTGCGTACATTTCTGCATATACCCCTCCTATATCAAGCAACTGTTTATGAGTTCCAGCCTCAACTATCCTTCCATGCTGAAGTACAATTATCCTGTCGGCGTCTTTTATTGTAGACAATCTGTGTGCAATCGTTATGCTTGTTTTTCCTTTGCATAACCTGTCAAGAGCATCCTGTATAAGCTGCTCTGTTCCCTCATCAATAGCAGATGTAGGCTCATCTAACAACAAAATTGGCGTGTCTTTTAATATTGCCCTTGCTATAGCAATACGCTGCCTCTGACCACCTGAAAGCTGGCTTCCACCCTCACTTATCACAGTTTCATATCCGTCAGTAAGTCCTTCTATGAAGTCGTGAATTCTTGCATCCTTACATGCATTAACAACTTCATCGTGAGTTGCATTAATATTTCCATACCTGATATTTTCCTCAATAGTTCCTGGAAATAAAAATGTATCCTGTGAAACAAGCGCCATATTTTCTCTTGCGCTTTCAATATTCCATTCATTAATATCCATTCCGTACAGCTTATATGCTCCGTCACTGGCATGATATAAGCCGCATAACAGTCTGAAAATAGTAGTCTTTCCACCACCTGAGCTTCCGACTATTGCTATATTTTCGCCATTTTTAATCTTAAAGCTGACATCATTAAGAACATTTTCGCCCTCTTTATATGCAAACTTTATATTATCAAATTCTATAACGTAATCTTCATCTAAGACATTCTCGTCAGATACGCTATTAGCTATATTCGTTGCCTTGTAAGTCTTGTCCCCAAAATGCTCATCTTTAGCCGAAAGTATTCCTTCAAGCCTTCCTATACACACCATACAGCCTGTTGCATCAACTATGGCAAACGGAATTCCTATAATCGACTCAACAAACTTTTCCAGAATAACGACAAAACCAACAAGTTCTCCAACTGTAAGCTGTCCATTTCTTACAAGCCATATGCTTAAAAATGCACATAATATAGAAGGAATCCATTGTATGAGTCTTCTTATAACTATCGCCGTATTGCTTATGCCTGTTCTTATCTGCTCTGTTTCCACAAGCTCCTCTGATGCATTATGCATTCTGTTTTCAAAATACTTCTGTAATCCAAAGGCTTTTATTATCTGATACCCCATTATAGCTTCATGATCAATCCCAAGCATTGCATCAACCTTTAAACGATATACCTTTGACACATCACGCATTTTCTTCACAAGAATATTTGACAGCCATATTACAAGTGGATAACTCACAACAACTGCAACAAAAAGCACTACATTTATCCTTCGCACATAATTGGCATATATAAGTGCTGCCGTAATATTTGTTATAATTGCTGCAAAATGCTCTGTCAAAAAGTTTTCCGCTTCTGCTATATCAGAATTCACCTTATTAATTATTGTTGCTGTACCTGCATTATCATAATATGAATAATCTATCCGGTATAACTTGCTGCTTATCTGTTTTCTGTATGAATTAATAACCCTTACCGCATATTTAAGTGAAAGCCTGCTTCCTGCAAAGGAAAGTACAAAGCCTGATAATGTCAGATATATAAACTTCTCAATAATACTGCCAATATCAACAGCTTCGCCTGACAGCATATAATCTATGTTGACACTTATTATCTTATTGGCACTCACAATTATCTCATTCACAACAGCATTAAGAAGCAGTGCCATAATTATCAGATACGAATACCTGAGCATATTTTTTATAAAATTATTCGCTTTAAGATTAAACTTCTGATTCATATGTTATCCACCTCTTATTATGATTTAACTATAACTTATTCTTGCACAAAATTTTATTTTTTTCATTAAATATTATTGCTTTTATGACATATAATTTATAAAATTATGCTATGTCAATTATAACTTGGTTAAACCACTCAAGAATGGAGATTACTATGCCTCTTCCACTTAAACCCGGAGAAAATATTTATATAGACCACAAAATAAAAGAAGCAAGCTACACAATGCCAGCAATGCAGGCAGCACATGACCACTACACCATCGGTTATATGGTATCAGGTGATCGAAGATGGATTGCAACTGATAACATACGTGTATGCCACGCCGGCGATTTTGGGATTGCTAAACCTGAGGTTTATCACAGGAACTGTCCTATATCGGATGTTCCTTATGACAGATATGTAATAAAAGTTCGTACAGAAGTATTTGAACCTATTATTGAAATAATCGGACATACTCAATTAGATATTCTTTGTCGCAATTATCTACATTTTACCAAAGCTTCACAGAATGAAATACAAAAAATGTGTGCTGAAATGTTATACGAATACGAACGAAATTCTGACCACTCACAACTGCTTCTTCAGGGAATGTTTTATAAACTATTCTTCTATGTATATGAGCATCACATTTCTAGTGACTCAGATAACAATACTTTATATCTGAAAAGATTCGATGACAGAATTCAGAAGGCTATGATATATGCTGAAAATAATCTTGAATATGGTGCCAGCCTGCAGAATGTGGCAGACTTTGCCTGTCTTTCTCCATCACATTTTTCAAGACTTTTCAAAGCTGTAACTGGTTCATCATATACTGAATATATAACAACGGTCCGATTACAACACGCAAAGATTCTTTTAGAAATCGGGGAAATATCTATAAGTGAGGTTGCAAACAAAGTCGGCATATCTAATGCAAGCTACCTTAGTGCACTGCTTAAGAAGCATTATGGTATCACACCGACACAGATAAAAAGAAATTCTAATTCTGGGAATTTAACGTAATAATTTGACATAAAAATAGAAATAGAGTAATATAATATTATAAAAGATGCTACCGATAGACGGCTTAGTCTTTTCAATAATGATTAAAAAATAACCGCTTAGTTGACCAGACTGGGGCGGTTATTTTTTTGATTTATACACAGAAATGCATATAGAAACTATCGCACAAATAACTAAAGTATAGTTAAATAAATCTGAATATGTAACCATGTCTATCACCTCCCTTCTGAAGAGGTTCAAGACTAAACCGCCTACCGTTATGGCAGCACCCGAATTCTATATTAACACCAAATATCAAATTTTACAAATTATAAAATGACTGTAAGAACTATGAACTATGCTCATATTAGACCTTTTAACCTTGGTATCATTAAATAAATTTAAAATAGCTGATATC